>Ga0265299_10000171_pt1 | contig 87501 bp, 77 predicted proteins | sample AusTroGonzalo_MG_4_FD_193485 | JGI IMG/M metagenome (GOLD analysis project Ga0265299, IMG submission 193485) | Bovine rumen microbial communities from tropical cattle in Woodstock, Queensland, Australia - Gonzalo_02 | ecosystem: Host-associated > Mammals > Digestive system > Stomach > Rumen ... | reverse complement strand
CACAGAGTAAACAAGTATCAGTCGTAAAATAGAAGGCTGACAACTCATAACAGTCCTAAATTATTAACCCGTCAACTTGGATCAGTCGCAAGACACAAAAGTGACAACCTAAATCAGCAAACTACAAACTAGTTATTTCAAAAAAAGCATACGGCAGGTGTAGAGCAGGTGTTCGGCTAGTGTAGGAATAGTGTAGGAATAGTGTGTGAATAGTGTGTGAATAGTTGATGCTGTCAACCGAATTCAGTCGTTAGCACCCCAAAAGGGTAGAAGACCCCTAGAAGACTCCTAGAAGAGTGGTTGAAGAGTGTATGAAGAGGAAAAGCCCCCAACGGGTGGCCGCAGGCCAGGGTAGTGACATAAAAATCATGTGCGTCAGCGCATACCTTAATTTGTGCAATGTGAAGTCAAACGAGAATCAACGGTCTGAAAGGCCAACATTCTGTGCCGTCTCTTATTTCAACAACTTCCTACCGCTGTTGTTTTCCAGCACTTGCATCTGTTGAATGGCAATTTGATTGAGCTTTATGAGACGTTCGCTTTGAGACATCCCGTCATTGATGAGCACGGCGTTGATATTTTCCATGTTTGAGAGACATATAAGCTCGTTGATGGTGGCATAGTCGCGGATATTTCCCTTTAGGTCAGGATTGGCCTCGCGCCATTGCTTGGCAGTCATACCAAATATGGCCACATTCAGCACATCTGCTTCCTCGGCATAGATAGCGTTTGCCTGCTCTTTGGTGACCTCTGCCGGTATGAGAAGGCTCTTGATGGCATCGGTATGTATGCGATAATTAATTTTCGAAAGTTCGCGCTTGGCCGTCCAGCCTAAAAGTTTCTGTTCTTCGTTTTTTAGCCTTTGGAATTCCTCGATGAGATACAATTTAAACGTTACGCTGATGGCAGTACCAAACTCAAAAGCAATATCCTTGAATGCGTATGTGCCGCCATAACGTCCTTTCTTCACGATTATGCCGATGGCATTGGTTTTCTCAATCCATTCGCTCACGCTCATTACAAAGTTTGGCAAACCAGCCTGCATTTTAAAGTGGTCAAATTCGACCACTTTGAAATTGGGATTGTGTATCATCTCCCATGTACCCAGAAATTCGATGGTGTATCTAGTACGAATCCAATTTTTGATAATGTCGGCAGCACGACTTTCGCCTTGCTTGCTATTGGCCATATCTGTTAATGAAATGTAGTCTTTATCGTCATGCGACAAGACCGTTATCTCTGTGTCTTGAACAATTATCTTTGCCATGATCCTTCTTTTTTTGCTGTTTTTCTAATTTGCAAAAATACAATAAATTCTAATAATAAACACAAAAAAATTATAAAAAAGTGCCAAAGGCACGACAATATCAGTAACCCCTTACGTCAGTATGGGGTACAGTGCCCAGCCTCTTAGCATACCTATTGCGTATCTACTGCGTATCTATAGCGTATCTATAGATAGCCATAAGAGCCCCTCTGGTTCCCATACTGCCAACCAAATTCAGTCCCCAAAAATATTTTCTAACACTGACCTAACACTGACTTAACTCTGACTTAACTCTGACTTTGGGCTGAGGTGAAAGTATGTATGTTTGTAATTTGCTGATTTAGGTTGTCACTTTTGTGTCAACTTTTTTCAGCGCAAGACAGGATACGCACAACGAAGCCTCAAACCCCTATTTTGAGTTTTTGCGTTCGAAGAGTTTGAGGGTGGTGGAGAAGCGGTAGCCGATGCTGACGGCGTAGTATTTGTAGTCTTGGAAGCCCAGCAGGCCGCCAATATAGAGGGAGTTACCCTTTTTGAAATTGCGGCATACCTGTGCACGCAATACCATAGGGCAGTCGCCGTTGTGTTCCCATCCCTGGTAGCCGCTGAAGTCGATTTCGTACTGCCAGTGGTTGGTATTCAGGGCGAGGCGTACCCCATAGATGACGGCATCGTCCTGCATGGACTGGTCGGCACGGATGGACTGCCAGCAGAGGAAGCCCACACGGGCAGAAACCGCAAGCGAGCGCAGGTGTTTGGGTTTCTCAAACTGGAAGGTTTTGCCGATGGTGGCATCGAAGAAGTAGCCGGGGGTGTCGAAGTAGCGGGCGGCAGTGAGCGGTCCCCCTGGGGCGGTTTTCATACACAGGTTGATCATGATGTCGGGGGCCTTGGGTCGGTCGCGCAGAATCTGGATGCCGGTTTGGATATACACATCGCCCACTGCAAAGCCCTTGGGCACCTTGGTACGCATGAGGCGCTCGTTGCGGACGTGGATGGAGGTGTTGTAGTACTCGACAGGTACCATCCATACGGCCAGGTTTACGTATTTTGGATAGAGGGGGATGTCAATTCTCAGGTTGAGGTCGGTGGCGTTGTCACCATAGCCCCAGTATTGTTCTACAGCAGCATCCACAATCAGCTTTTCGGGCACCTTGCCGTCGCCCATTTTGGGCACGGGAAAGGCGTTGGGACCGAAATAGCGGGGAGAGTAGGTGTAGTAATATTGCCAGGGGGTCTCTCCGTCCCAGTGGGCCAGCTCGTTCCACCAGGCCCATTCGTCCTCTTGGGCAAAAACAGTGGAGAGGGATGCTAAGAATATGGATAATAGTAAGAGTTTATATTTCATATTTTTCTCGTTGTTTCATTTCTTCTTGGAAGAGGATTTCGCGCAATTCCGACAGCTGGGGGGTGGTAAGGGTGGAGAAAGAGAAGTTGGGTTTGAGATAGTGGGGTAGCGCTTGCGGGGTGAATAGTGGCCAGTTGGCGAGCAGCGATTGCTCATCGCTGAGACCTAAAGAGGGCTGATTGGTTTTCAGGAACTGCAATATCCGCAGGCCATCGGCTTTCTCGTGGAAGGCGTGGGCGAAGTGAGCCAGGTCTTTGGCGTTTTTGCGCAGGGGTCCCCATAAGTCAGCAGTCTTGAACTGCTCTTGCAGAAAGGCGATGAAAGGGGTGGAGACATCCTCGGTATATAGCTGGGGGATGAGATCGTAGCTCTTCTTCACCTCGTCGAACAGGCTGTAGTGGTAGAGGGGGTAGCTGTCCCACTGTCCCTGGCTGCCCTTGATAAGGGCGGGACCGGTGCCGAAGAACACGCGGTTGGAGAAGCGGGGGGCGGGATAGACCAGCTCGGCGTTCCAGTTGCTGAGGGGGGCCATTTTGCGCAGCTTCTGCAGCAGGTAGAAGTCCTCGCCGCTCTTCATGGGGGTGATGCCGTTGATTTTTTGCAGGGCTTTGACTCTGACTGCGATGGCTGAGCCGATGGCGGTGAAGTTGTAAGGACTGCCAATACGGCAGAGGTTGAGGAAGCAGTTGCGCATGTATAGCTCGTAGCGCAAGACAGCCCTGTTGGCGCTATCGTTGTCGGTCAGCGGGTGATAGTAGGGCACTGAGATTGCCATTTGCTGGGGATGGTCGGCAAAATTGCGTGCCAGCGAGTCGAGATAGTGCTCGTTGAAAACGGTGTCGGCATCCATGCTGACGATAACATCGTCTGCTTCTGCCTGGCTCAGGATGGTGTCGAACAGGGTTTTGCGGGCCCAACCCACGCCATAGTTCTTGTCGTCCCAGCCTTTGCCCGGACTGCTTTTGTCGATAAGCTGTAGGGGAAAGGAATAGAAGCGCCTGCGGAGTTTGAACAGCAACTGCCGGTTGTTTTCGCAAACGGGCCTTTTATCGGCCTGGCTCCACCAAGAGTCGGGCTGGTTGACGCAGACAAAAACCGAGAAAGGGCAAGTGGTCTGCTGCCTCTCTAGGGCTTGCAGGGTCTTGGGCAGGTAGTCCAATTCATCAAGGGCGGGGATGGCGACAAAGAGGTGCACGTTTAGTCTTTCAAGGGGTTGGGTCTAAAGGGTTCTTTCTGCAAGATGATATCGGTATCTTTGTTGATTTCCAGTTCCTCAAACAGCAGGGCTTGGGGCAGGATAAAGCTGGCAGGAATGCCGAAGAGATAGAAATGCCAGGCGGGATACAAGCCCGACTTTCCGTTATTCAGCATGGTGTTGTAAACCTGTTGCTCGTTGCTAACGGCGCTGAGGTGGCGGAAATTCTTGATTCGGGGGGCGGGCATCTTCACCATGCGCACCAACTCTTCGGTGCCGGTTTTCACGTTGATACGGTAGCAGTACAGCGGATGGAGGGTGCCTGAAGAGGTCATGTATTTGTCCATTCCAGGGCTGTATTGCAGGTCGCTGCCTGCCAGCTTGGTGACGATGTAGCAGTAGTCGTAGTCTTCCGCTTTGGCCAGCGAAATGAGCTTCTTTTTTAGCTGTTTGTAACTGCTTTTGTTTTTGCCGCTCAGTTGCACCACTCCAGGGCCGAGGGCGGTAGTCAGTTTATAGCGCGAGAGGGCTAGGCGGCGGTGACCGTTGCTATAGTCGGCCTGCTCGGCCGGTTGGCGGTCGCTGAGCAGTTGCAGTAGTACGCCGTTCTCCACTAGCAGTTGCTGGTCTTCGGCAGCCACTCCCTCTGCATCGTGCTGATAGCTGCCGATGAGGGGAATACCATTGTACTGGGTCAGCGTGTTGCGGCTTTCGATGGTCAGGTCGCGCGAGATGATTTTCTTGTTCATCAGCGCAGCGGTGGGATTGTCCTTGTCGGCATATTGGCCATACATCTGCATCACCTCGGGGGAAGAGAAAATGGGCTTGCGGGAAGCCAGCAGGCCATCCGTATTCTCGAAGAAACTCTGGGCTACCAATACCGCAGCGGCCTCATCGGCAAAGATGACGGGACCGTTGTAGATTTCAGCCATCACCTCCGCTTTGCGCAGGGCATCCAGTCGGTTGGCGAAGTCCAACAGCAGTTTCTCCAGCTCTTCTATAGAAGGCAGCTGCCGAATATCGTTACGGTAGATATTGAGGGCATCGGCAATGGGCTCGCCGTCTTCCGCCAGCGCTTCCGCATAGATATTGACACAAATCAGGTTGAAGGGCTGTTTGTACTTCAGTCCCTCGCTGTCCATATAATAAGCATTGGCCTGGAATGCATACAGGTTGACCCCTGAATTGATGAAGTCGGGATAGCGGGCAAAGCGTTTGGACAGCTCTGACAGCTGGGCTTCATAGTGTTTCAGGTCGATAGGGGTATTTTGACTTTCCTCCATAAAGTTCTTGCTGACCACCTCACTCCGGTCTTTCCTATCCAGCTGCTCCTGCGGAATGTTCTGTTGCTGGATGGCGGCCTTCTTGGCCTCCAGTTGCTCGGCTTTGTTCTTGTAGGTGAAGTCGGTAGTTAGCCACAGGTTTTGGCGTATATTGCAGTAGTCGTTGTCGATGGCCATCTGCCCTTTGGCATTCTGTCCCGACTTAATCAGCTGGTTGAGGTCGAAAAAATGCTGGTTGTTGAGCTTGTCGCTGCCCACCAGCACGTTGACTTCCTTGTCGCGATAGGGAATTTGGAAGGCATCGACCACTCCACCCAAAGAGGTTAGGATGCTGGTGATTTTGGCATCGGAAATCAGGTAGCTGATGAAGTAGGGGGCTTGCAGTCCGTCGATATGCAGGGAGGTCATATTCTGTTCCAGCTCGTCTTCCATCGCCTCGAAGCAGACCGACTCGAAAGAGTTGTCGGGGGCGGTGTTTCGTCCAAGGTCTTTGGGGATGACGGGCGGACGTTGCTGGCTTTTGTTTTTCTTCTGGGTCTCAATTTGCTTGACAAAAAGGGCGGGCGAGCAGCAAGCCACCGGCACATAGCCAGACTCGGCACCGCAACTGCCAGCAAAGTTGCCGTGTTCGTTGCCGGCAGCCTCCACTTTAGAGAACATGGCCAGGGGGGTGCCCACTAAATCCACACCACGCACCAACTCGTCAGGTCGGCCGTCTACATAAATTCTGTACACCTCAATAGGGGTGACATTGAAGGCATTTGGCATATAGCGGCCAGTGGTGGTAAAGCCACCCTGTACACGCTCAAAAAGATAGCCGTACTCTTTGCCCTGGGCTTTGGCTTCGGCTATCAGCATGGCGCGAAGCTGTTCGTCGGTATAGGGATGCGAGGTCTCCACAATGAGGTTGGACTGTCGGGACACGGGCTGGTAGCCGGCTTCGGCACGGGCGTGGCCATTGGACAGCGGAAAATGGTCGATAGGAGTGCGGGTCATGAGGAAGTTTTTCAGCACCCCATTCTCCACCACTGGCACGCGGTAGCCGAGGAAGCCCTCGTCGTCGTATTTGTAGTTGCCGTTGAGAGGAAGTCCCTTATAGTATTGCAGCGAAGGGTCGAAGAAAACTGAGATGTCGGGCGACAACACGGGTTGGTGCAGCATCTGCTTGAAGGTCTGTCCGTCGGTGCTCTGTTTGAGGCGCTGACCCTCCACACGGTGACCGAAAATCTCGTGGAAGAACACTCCTGCCGCCTCTTTCGACAGCAAGGCGGGACCGGTATAAGCTTCTGCCACAGGTGCTTTGACCAGCCGGCTGATTTTATCGTTGAGGACTTGAGCATCGGTCATCAGCTCTTGTTGTGCAGGCATCTGGTCGGGGGTGTGGGTGAAATAGGTTTGGAAAAGGGGCAGAAACATACCGTCCTCGGCCTGGCCTTCCACATTGAGATAGAGGTGACAGCTGGTATAGTTCTGCACGATATAAGTGCCCTCGCTGTTGACGAAGTATTTCCGTTGGATGGTGTAGTTGATGGAGGCGGTGCCTGTTTGTGCATCCGGGTTTTTGGTAAATACGGAGGACAGCTCCTTGAGTCTTTCAATCCATTCATTTTCCACAAACAGGTTGTCGATGAGAGCTGGCTCGAAATAGGTTTCTTGGGCAGCGTTGGAATAGTCGGGGGCATGGTCGTCGGCATCCACTTTGACAGCCACATTGGCTTTCACTTTCTCATAGCGCTGCTTGGCCTCGCGAAAGGCTTTGTCGGTCTCGCTCCAGATGAGCTGGGCAATGGCTTGCGGCTCGTCGGTAATCGGTAATACCACGGCCGAGTAGCTTGTGCCTCGGTCGCTGTAGTCGTCTCGCAGTTCATGGAAATTGTCCAGTTCATGGTCGCCCACTCTTACCTGAACAGTGAGGAGTCGCTGAGTCTGGTGACGGTTTTGCAACAGACTGCCCATTGAGGTGCTGACGTAGTGGTAAGTTGACTCATCCACACGATAGCTCAGAAGATAGACTCCCGACTGCTGCTGGTCAAGAATGGCTTTGTTTTTTTGCAATTCCTCTTGCAGAATCTGCAACAAGGCGTCGCTTTGCTGGGCAAAAGTGGTGGAGAAAAATGCCCCTATCAGCAGGGAAAAGAGGAAAATAATGCTTCGTTTTATCATCATAGTTTTTTATTTTTCTATAGGGACGCAAAAACCTCTATAAACGTTACAAATTAAAAATTCTTTTTGCGTTTTCTGTGGTCACTGCCATGACGGTCTCCAAACTTTCGCCGGTCACTTCCGCCACCTTCTGGGCGATAATGGGAATATAGCTGCTCTCGTTGGTCTTGCCTCGGTAGGGCACAGGAGCCAGATAGGGAGCGTCGGTCTCCAGCACAATGTGTTTCAGTCCTACTTCTTTGACAATGTCCTGCAGCTTGTTGTTTTTGAAGGTCACCACTCCGCCTACACCCAGGGCGAAGCCAAAGCGGATGCCCCATTGCGCCTCTTGGATGCCGCCAGAGAAGCAGTGCAACACCCCTTTCAGTCCGCCGTGGTCGTATTTTCTCAGCACAGGAATAGCCTCTTCGTAGGCATTACGGATGTGCAGCGACAGCGGCATTTGTCGTTCTTTCGCCCAACCCAACTGCAGGTCGAAAACCTTGAGTTGCTCTTGTTCGAACTCGCGGCTGAAGTAAAAGTCCAGCCCTATTTCGCCAATGCCGATTACCCGTGGGTCGTCTAAATAAGTGGCAATAGTGTCCAGTTCCTCCTGGTAATGAGCATTGGTGTCTTCGGGATGCAGTCCCACCAAAGGATATATATGGCCCTTGTAGCGGTCGGCAGACTCCAGAAGTTCGGGTATGCCGGCAGCGTTCACACCCGGCAGGATAATGGGGTCAACACGAGCGTCGATAGCCCGCTGCACCACCTGGTCGAGGGTGTCGGGATAATATTCTTTGCACAGATGTGCATGGGTGTCTATAAAAGTATTCATCAGATGGAATATTCGTGCCAGTTGTTGTTATCGTAATAAACCAGTTGGTCGATACCGAAACTCTTCAGCTTGTCGATTGCCTTCTGGTAATAGAGGTTGAGTTCCTCTGACTTGTGGGCATCGCTGCTCACCACAAAGGGCAGGTGCATTTTCCGTGCCTGAGCCAGGATGTAGTCGGAGGGATAGAAGTTGTCGCAGCGTTTTTTGTACAGTCCGCGGGTATTGATTTCAATGATGACATTGTGTTTGCGGATGAGGTCGAGCGCATGGTCCACCAGCGCTATATACCAAGGCTCCTGCTCGGTGAAGAAGCGGTGCTGGTTGTGCATTTTAATCTTGTCCATGTGGGCGATGATGTCGAAATGCTCTTCCTCCAGCATTTGGAAACTCTGCTCCCAGAAGCGGGTGACCGCCTTCTCCACGTTGTGGTTGAACAGCCTGTCCAGACCGTCGTCATAAATCTCACGTTTCGAGCCATCGATAAACCATAGTTGGTCTTCGTTTTCGGGGCGCACCAGATGAACCCCACCGATGATATAGTCGAGTTTGTAATTATGACGGAAATGGTCGAAGGGTTTGGTCATTCCGGGAATAAAATCGCATTCCAGCGCCACCAGGAGTTTGGTTTTGGACTGCTCTTGAAAAGAATGGACTTCCTGGGTATATTCAGGGATACGCTCTTCCTTGATGGCGAAGTCGTTTTCATCAGGAACGGGCGCATGGGACGAGAAGCCCAAGTGGCTCAATTCTATCTCGTTGGCCCGTTTTACGAAGGCCTCGATGGGCTCCTTCCCATCACAATAAGTACAATGAGTATGATAGTTGCATTTCATCTTTACAAAATTTCTGCAAAGGTAGTGAAAATAATGCAGAAAAAGACGGGTAAAAAAATTTATCTTCCAAAAGTAGCAACGACTATAATTTATTTGTATTTTTGTCGTTTATTATAAATTTGAGATTAAAACATCAAATTATGAAGTTGGTAAATCATAAAATATTGCTATTCTTTGCATTAAGCTTTTTGTTGTGCGCGTGTCAATCAACCATCACCTCTGACAAAGTGGAGCAAAGAATCATTTTTCCCTCTTATTCCGCTCAATATGATGAGGCGGCTCAAACGCTGACCGCCACCGTTACCTTCCAAACCGACAACGAATCGGGCGAGTATATCAAACTGTCGAGCGACAGCTATGTGTTCTTCAATCAGGATGCGATGGAGCGGAAATCGGACAAGGAACGCCCCTGCTATTATTTCTTTGAAAAGACTGGCGTGACCTCCTGCCCTGAAAGCGTGATGTTTAACTATAACAACGATGAAGGACGTATTTTTGGCAATCAGCTGAGCATAAAGCCTATCCAAATATCAGAAGTCAGCTTGAGCAGAAATCAGGATAATCTGGTGAAGTACAAGGGATCTCCTTTAACTGAGGATGAGACCATCAGCCTGGTGATGTGCAAGGATGAGCATCAATATGAGGTTTCTCCCGAAGTGGCGGAGAACAATATGCTGGTGATTAGCGGAAATATGCTGCAAGAGCTGAAGGCTGGCACTTACGATGCCCATCTGCAGCGAACCAGCTACTCGACCTCGGTGAAGGCAATGGACCGTGGAGGAAACGCTGTGACCACTTATCTGTCGAAGATTTATAAAATAACCATTCAATAAAAAAACTATACTCATGTTAAGAACACACACTTGTGGTGAGTTAAACGCTACAAATATCAACCAGACCGTTACTTTGTGCGGTTGGATTCAGAAAGTAAGAAAACTGGGAGGCATGATTTTCATCGACCTGCGCGACCGCTATGGTATTACCCAGTTGGCCTTCAATAACGAAACCAATGCGGCTTTGTGCCAGCAGGTAGAGAAATTCGGACGCGAATGGGTGATTCGTGTAACGGGTACTGTGGCAGAACGCTACAGCAAAAACAAGAACATCCCGACCGGTGACATAGAAATTATTGCAACGGAAGTGGAGGTGCTCAACGAGTCAATTACCCCGCCTTTCACCATTGAGGACGAGTCAGACGGCGGCGATGAACTACGAATGAAATACCGTTACTTGGACTTGCGCCGCACTCCGGTGAAAAACAATATCCTTTTCCGCCACAGACTGGCTATTGAAATCCGCAACTATATGAACAACATCGGTTTTGTGGAAATCGAGACTCCGTTTATGATTAAGTCAACCCCGGAAGGTGCACGCGATTTTGTGGTGCCTTCACGTATGAACCCCGGTGAGTTTTATGCGCTGCCACAGTCCCCGCAGACCTTCAAGCAGCTGCTGATGGTGTCGGGTTTCGACCGTTATTTCCAGATTGTGCGCTGCTTCCGTGATGAGGACCTGCGTGCCGACCGTCAGCCGGAGTTTACCCAGGTGGACTGCGAGATGTCGTTTGTGGAGCAAGAAGACATCCTCAACACGTTTGAAGGACTGATTAAGCATATCTTCAAGAAAATCAAAAATATAGATATCGACCCCATCGAAAGAATCACCTGGGCTGATGCCATGAGGTATTATGGTTCTGACAAACCTGATGCCCGTTTCGACATGCGTTTTGTGGAGCTGAATGATGTGACTCAGCATAAGGAATTCAAGATTTTCAACGAGGCTGAGTTGGTGGTGGGTATTGTGGCCAAGGGTTGTGCCAACTATACCCGCAAGCAGCTGGATGGTTTGGTTGATTTTGTGCGTCGTCCGCAAGTGGGTGCAGGCGGTTTGGTGTATGTGCTCTGCAACCAGGATGGCAGCTTCAAATCGTCGGTGGACAAGTTCTATGATCAAAACGACCTGAAGGCCATCGCTGCCAAATGTAATGCAGAGGCTGGCGACCTGATTCTGATTATGTCAGGTCCGAGAATGAAGACCCAGAAGCAGCTGTGCGAGTTGCGTTTGGAAATGGGCAGCCGCTTGGGTTTGCGCAAGGCGGGCGAGTATAAGCTGTTGTGGGTTATCGACTTCCCCTTGCTGGAGTGGGATGAGGAAACCCAGCGTTTCTATGCTATGCACCATCCGTTTACTGCACCGAAACCAGAGCATGAGGCTATCCTCGAAAGCAATCCGGGTGCAGTGAACGCCAATGCATACGACTTGGTGATCAACGGTACCGAAGTGGGTGGTGGTTCTATCAGAATCCACGACCGCCAGTTGCAGAACCGCATGTTCAAGGTGTTGGGCTTTACCGACGAGGAGGCTCAGAAGCAGTTTGGCTTCCTGATGAATGCCTTCCAGTATGGGGCACCCCCTCACGGAGGTCTGGCATTCGGCTTCGACAGAATGTGCTCGGTGCTGTCAGACTGCGACTCCATCCGCGATTTCATTGCTTTCCCCAAGAACAACTCGGGTCGCGATGTGATGATTGACGCTCCGTCAACCATCTCGGATGCCCAGCTGCAGGAATTGTTTATCAGTGTAAATACCAAACAAGAATAAAGTATGTCGCAACAAAACAATCAGAATTTCAACTCTTTCAGCTTGGTGCAATTTGTTTGGAAATGGCGCAAAACCATCATTTTGGTTTGCTTGGTTACAGCGGTTTTGTCGCTGATTGTGTCGTTTCTCATCAAGCCCAAGTTCAAGTCAACCGCTGTAATATATGCTCCCCGTACCAACTCGGTAGCCAAAATCCTGCTGAACGAGGAGAACTACAATGAGCGCTTGGATATGAAGGCATACGCTGAGGAGGAAGGTACCGAACAGATGATGGAGATACTGAATTCGAGAGAAATCAAAGATATCTTGATTCAGAAATATGACCTCTACACTCGTTATGGTATCGAGGAGAAAGAGGCTCACCGTCAGACCAAGATATACAAGTATCTGAAAAACGATATCGATATCAAGAGAACCCAGTATGGAGCTATCTCGGTGACGGTGACCAACAAGGATCCGCAATTGGCTTCGGATATGGCCAATGAGATTATTGCCCAGTTGGATACAGTAAAAAACAAAATAGAACGCGAAAGAACGGAAGCTGCCTATAAGTTGCTGCAGAAACAACTGGAGTTGGTGGATGCGGAAATGGACCGTATCAATGACTCGTTGAAGGTGCTGAACGATGTGGGAATCTATGAGTTTGAATCCCAGTCGGAAAGGGTGATGCAGCAGTATGCCATTGCGCTGGCTCAGGGCAATATGGCAGGCGTGAAGCGTTTGGAAGACGAATTGCATAAGCTGTCAACCTATGGCGCACGCTATCTCACTTGGTATGAAGAGCAGTCGTATTTTAGGGAATACCAGTCTTTATGCCGCTCTAAGATGATGAGCGCTATAGCTGATATGGATACCGAAGTTCCGGTGAAGTTTGTGATTGAAAGTGCTATTCCGGCAGACAAGAAGGCTTATCCTAAAAAGTCGTTGATAGTGATCTTCTCCACGATGGCCAGCTTTATACTTTCAATATTTGTGTTGCTGACCATTGAGAAAATCAATCCGTCGAAGCCTGAAAGAGAAGAGGCATGAAGCCTGAGCTGCGCGATAAATTGATTCTTTGGACCAGCGTCGGGCTATTCCTCCTGGTTAACCTGTTCTGCATGTGGAAGAAGGAGTTTTTCTTCATTCCGGCTGCGGCATTGGTGGTGGGAGTGTTATATTTGCTGGTGTTTCGCGTGGATTTGTTGATGTATGTGATGGCGTTTGTCACCCCCTTGTCGGTGGTGATGAACAATGAGAAATTCCAGATAGGCATCTCGTTGCCTTCAGAGTTTATCATGATTGCGCTTACCCTGTTGTTTTTCTGCAGACTCTTGTATGACCTGAAACTAGACAGGCGCTTGGCGTTACATCCTATTTCGATTGCCATATATGTGTATTTGCTGTGGATGCTCATGACTTGCGTCACCAGCGAGCGACCCGTGGTGTCGTTCAAGTTTCTGGCTTCTAAGCTTTGGTTTATCACCTCCTGCTATTTCATGGTTATTCAGTTAATCAAGAGTGATTTGAAGAATGCGGTTCGGTTTTTCGATTGCTATACCGTTGGACTGGTGATTGTAGTGATTTATACCACCATTCATCATGCCATCATGGGATTCACAGAACATAGTGGACATTGGGTGATGACGCCGTTTTACAACGATCATACGGCCTACGGGGCGGTGTTGGCCTTCTTCATTCCCATCGTGGTGGGACTATTCTTTCAGACTGAGCAGAAGGGGAAAAGATGGTTCTACCTGGTGTGCGGACTCATCTTATTGACTGGTTTGTACCTGTCGTATTGCCGTGCCGCATGGCTTAGTGTGGTGGCCATATTGGCAGTTTGGCTGGTGATGAAGTTGAGAATCAAGTTCTCTTGGTTGGTGATGGCGGGTGTTGTTTTGGGTGTGCTGTTTTATTTCTCAGCCGACGATATCTTATACAAAATGGGACGTAATAGTCAGGATACCTCAGGCAATTTGGTAGAGCATATTCAGTCTATGTCCAATATCAGTACAGATGCCTCCAATGTGGAGCGTCTGAACCGCTGGACGGCAGCCTTTGGCATGATTAAGGAACGACCTGTCATGGGGTGGGGACCAGGGACTTACCAGTTTGAGTATGCCCCTTATCAGAAGTCTGAATACCAAACTATCATCTCCACTGATTTCGGTGACGGAGGCAATGCCCATAGCGAGTACTTGGGTCCGTGTGCAGAGACTGGTATTGTGGGGTTGCTGACGGTATTGGCTTTGCTGGTTACCAGTCTATATTCGGGTATTCGGGCATATAGCCGTGCTAACGACAGCCTAAGTCGTATGCTGGCATTGGTGATGACCTTGGCCTTGGTGGGCTATTTCGTCCATGGTTTTCTCAATAACTTTTTGGATACTGACAAACTCTCTCTGCCCTTCTGGGCTGCTTTTGCGGTCATTACAGTGGTGTCGGTGGGGACGCAAGAATCAGCGCCTCTACAAATCGTTGATGACCACAGCGGCAGCATGACAGCCGAAGATGGCGGGCATGTAGGAGACGGTGCCGACTGTTGATAGTTTGTTGATGTCGGGGTTGGCATCAATCATGATAGCTTCTTCAATAACAGGTTCAGGCGAAAAGACGGCCTTAAAACCGGTAGTGATGCCCATGCGGTGTAGCCTTTTGCGAATGGCGTGAGCCAATTTGCACTGGTGCGTTTTTTTGATGTCGGCCACTTTCACTAGTTCGGGATTAATCTTGCCTCCAGCACCCATCACAGACACCAGTCTCAGCTGGCGCTGCAGGGCAAAGTAAATGAGATACACTTTGGGTGACAGCGAGTCGATAGCATCCACCACATAATCATAGCGGGCACTGTCCAGCAGTTCGGGAGTACGCTCGTCGCGAATAAACTCGTGAACGGGGTGTAATATTATTGCTGGGTTGATGTCCTTCAGACGTTGGCAGATAACCTCTACCTTGGGTTTCCCGAGGGTGGAATGTAAGGCAGGTAACTGGCGGTTGAGGTTGGTCAGCTCCACCGTGTCGGCATCCACTAAGGTCATTTCCCCTATGCCGGCACGACAAAGTTGCTCGGCAGCGTAAGCTCCCACACCACCTAGTCCCACCACCAGCACGTGGGCATTTTGTAGTCGCTCTATTTTCTCTTTACCATACAGCAGTTCGGTTCTGCTTAGCCAATAGGTATCCATGTCTTCAGTGGGATTATAGGTTGATTTCCTTACGCAGGCGGGCAACGGGTAGTCCCAGTTGTTCGCGGTATTTGGCCACGGTGCGTCGAGCAATATCGTAACCTTTGTCTTTCAAAATGGCGCATAATTGCTCATCGGGAAGAGGGTTGCTCTTGTCTTCCTGTTCAATCACCTCCGACAGGATTTTCTTGATGGCTTTAGAAGAAATGTCGTCATCGCCAACAGCCTCTGAAAACAGGTTTTTAATCAGCATCACACCGAAAGGAGTCTGCACATATTTGCTGCTGGTGACCCTAGAAACCGTTGAAATATCCAAGTTGACTTTTTCGGCAATGTCTTTGAGCACCATAGGCTTGAGGTCCATTTCGTTGCCACTCAGGAAATACTCTTTCTGCATCATCATGATGGCATACATCGTATTATATAATATCATCTCGCGCAGCGACAGCAGATTGATGAAATTGTTGGCGTTGTCCAAATTTTCTTTGAGAAAGTTCTCCGCATCAGAGCGTAGCTTGTCGTTTTTCTCCTGGCTCAGGAAGCGGTACTCCTTTTTGAAATCCTGGTTTACTTTGACTTTGGGAACATAGCTATTGTTGAGCGACAACTCCAGTTGCCCATCATGGTTGGTGATGATGAAGTCGGGCACAATGATGGAACTGACGCTTTCTATCAGCGAGTCGTTGGAAGCAGGGTGGGGGTCTAGTTTCCTGATTTCATCCAGCGCTTCTTTCAAAGCTGTTTCATCAATGTCAAGTTGCCGTAAGAGTTTGTCGTAGTGCTTCCCTGTGAAAGCATCGAAATGGTCTTTGATGATTTTACGGGCATTTTCCACTGAAGCGGTGTCGTCTTTGTGCTCCAACTGTATGAGCAGGCATTCCTGCAAATGGCGGGCACCAATGCCGTAAGGCTCCAATTCGTGGATGTAATGCACAATGATATGCTCAATCTCTGCCGCTGTGGTAGTGAGGTTGTAGTTGAACAACAGTTCATTGGCCATGAGTTGGTTGTCGCGCAAAAGATAGCCGTTATCGTCCAAGTTGCCAATGATATATTCGCTAATCTCATATTCCCGTTCGCTCATGTTCATTTCACTTAACTGGCGGAGCAGTTGCTCTTGCAGCGAATGGTCGAAGACAATCACCCTCTCGCGGTTCTCGTCGTCGGCAGAGCGGTTGTTGGCATACAAGCGGTAATCGGGGATGTCGTTTTCCTCCTTTTCCTCTTCAGAGAAGAAGTCGCTGTCGAAGGGATCCTCATCGTGGGTGCGGTCTATCTCACGGGCAATGTCGTCTTGCTCGGGGTTGTCTTCACGAGAGGCGTTGCTATAGAAATCCTCTTCATGGTCGTCATGGTCAATCTCCAGGGCAGGATTGTCGTCCACAGCTTTCCGGATTTCTTCTTCCAAACCCATATTCGACAGCTCTATCATCTTCATCAGCTGTACGGTTTGCTGCGAGGCTATCTGTTTCTGTGTCAGTTGTTGTTCTTGTCCCAAGTTATGTTTTGACATATATACGATGCTCTTTAGTTATTTGTATTGCAAAAGTAATACAAATTTCCGATATATTTTTTACGTATATGCGCTGATATGATGAAAATTTTCCGTACTTTTGTATTTTTTATTGGAATAAAAAACTACCATTATGGAATCACAGATATTTACCCCTTGTCAGATTGGTCCTATGACCTTGAGAAACAGATCTATCCGTTCGGCTGCATTCGAAAATATGTGCTACGGAAACAAACCCTCACAAGACTTGTTCGACTATCATACCGCAGTAGCCAAAGGCGGTATTGGTATGACCACCATAGCCTACGCTGCAGTTAATCGCAGTGGCGTTTCTTTCGATGGTCAGCTCTACATGCGTGAGGAGATTATTCCCGACCTGAAAAAACTGACGGATGCCATCCATGCGGAAGGTGCCAAAGCTTCCATTCAGATAGGTCATTGCGGCAATATGACACACTTCTATACCTGCAAGTGTATGCCGGTGGGCGCCTCTACAGGCTTTAACTTATATTCTCCCACTATTGTGCGCAAGCTGAAAGAGCAGGAAATTTACGACCTGGTCAAGGATTTCGGAAAGGCTGTAAATTTGGCTCGTGAGGCGGGTTTCGATTGTGTGGAGGTACATGCCGGCCACGGTTATCTTATCAGCCAGTTCCTCTCTCCTTACACCAATCATCGTCGCGACAAGTTTGGCGGTTCGCTGGAAAACCGTATGCGTTTTATGCAATTGGTGATGAAAGAGGTGATGAAGGAAGCTAAGGACGATATGGCGGTAGTGGTGAAGGTGAACATGTATGATGGTTTCAAGTCAGGTATGCAGGAAGAAGAGTGCATCAAGGTGGTGCAGGAGCTGGAACGTTTGGGTGTTCATGCCCTGGTGCTTACCGCTGGCTTTGTAAGCAAGGCTCCCATGGTGGTGATGGCTGGCGCTATGCCGTTGAAAACCATGGCCTACTATATGAATCCTTGGCGTTACTGGTGGCTGAAGATCGGTCTTAAGTTCGTGGGACGACTGATGGTGCCGACAGTTCCTTATAAGGATTTGTATTTCTTGGAAAGAGCCAAACGGTTCAGAAAAGCCGTGAAGATGCCGTTGATTTATGTAGGTGGTGTATGTTCCAAGGAAAATATGGACGAGGTGCTGAACGAGGGTTTCATCGCTTTCCAGATGGCCCGTACACTGGTGAACGATACCGATTTTATGAATAAGATAAAAGAGGGTACTATCACCAAGAGCGAATGCAAACACTCCAATTACTGCATTGGACGTATGTACACTTTGGAGATGAAGTGCCATCATTGTGTGGAAAACCTGCCCTGCAGGCTGCAGAAAGAAATTGACGAAGCCGAAGCCGAAACGGCCAAGACAAATCGTTAATTGGCTTTCACTACTGTTTCCGGAAGTACTTTCTTGGTAACGTTGTATTCTTCATTCAGTAACATAAAGCATGATTTTTCCAAGTCTATGCTTTTGTCTTTCTTACTGCTTTTATTCCGATAGGTAAAAGTCCATGCCACCATTTCGTTGGGAGCCAGGTTGGCCGTAATGACTTTGATATTGGGCATTTGTGTCGTGTCTCCGCCATCGGTCTCCATCCATTGTAGCTGACTTCTGAAAACCTCTTGACGATAAGACACCCCTAACTGCTTGTATCCGTTAACCACCGTTATCGTTACCTTACACTGGCCTGGTCCAATCCAGGTAGCAGAGCGGTTGTATTGATATACCAGATTGCCGGTACTGTCCACCAAACGGTCGCCTTGTTGCGAACAGGCTATCGTCGTAAAGGTAATACATATAAATAGTAAGACGAGTTTCTTCATGTTAAAATTGGTTAATCCACTCGGCCACCTCAACAGCAGATATCTTGTTCATGCAGCGGAAGTGTCTGCGGGGACATTTTTTGAATCCGGTTTTAGCGCAAGGACGGCATTTGAGACTGCAAATCTCAAACATCCTGAACATGGAGCGTTCACCGGGGAAGTAGGGATATTTTCCGAGTTCGGGTACGGTGCTGCCCCATAAAGAGCAGACGGGTTTGTGCAGGGCCACCGCCAGATGCATCAGGTCGGTGTCGCCAGTGAGCACACAGTTGCTTTGGCTGAGCAGGGAAGCTGCTTGGCTGAAGGATAGTTTGCCGCAGGCGTTAAAAGCCCGGTCGCCCAGCAGGGAAACTATTTCCTGGCCAATTCCTTCAACATTTTTTCCTCCAACAAGCACAACGGGCTTATGCAATATGGTGGCAATCTCCACAATCTTGTTGGTGGGAATACGCTGAGTGGCATGGGCGGCATCGATGATGATAGCCACATAGCCGTCTTCGAAGAAAATAGGCAAGGTGTCGGTATCGTAGTCCCCTTCAGCAGGAATATGATATTCCAGCCCTTGTCCGTCATTATGAACCCCAAGTATCTCCACCGCGTCAAAATAGCGGTCCACAATATGTTGGTGGGGTAGGGTGTTGAGCTTCAAACGGAAGAAAACCCATTTTCTGAACGGATGTTGCTTGACAAATGAGCAGGGAACCCCCAACTGGCTGCAAATCTTTTTGCTGCGCCTGTTGTGTTGCAGGTCCAGAATAAAGTCGAAATGCTCGGCTTTCAACTCCTCTATAAGGGAGGAAGTGTCGCCGTTGAAAATGTGAATTTTATGGAGGTAGGGATTACCCTTCAGTGCCTCTTGGTATTTGGAGTGAACCAGGTAATGAATCTCTGCTCCTTCAATTTGCTGTTTGATGGCACGAATAACAGGGGTGGTCAGCAGGATGTCGCCTGTTGTACTGAAGCGGATGATTAATATCCGCATCCGCGCCGGAGGTTGGTTTGCATCCATTTTTTCTCTATTCTTTATATTTGATATTCAAACTTGTCGTAACTGGGTTGGCATATATGCGCAGCAGATAATGTTTCATTTTGTCTTTCGGCACACCGTCAACCACGGACTGCTTGTCGATATAGGCGATGAATTTTTCCTTTTCCTCAGTGCTGTATTTTTCTGCAAATTTGTTGTTTTGGTCGATGAGGTCAAAGGCGATGAAATTGTTGGGAAACAGTTTGTAGTTCTGGTAAATCTGCTGATCCACCATTTTGCAAACTTCATAAATCTTATCGTTCTGGTTCAGCTCATCCGATATGGTGTCCAACTCTGCCAGAATCGGTTTTCCTATTGTCAGCTGTGCCTTTCCCTTGAAGCCCATAATGCCTTGAATGATACTTTCAAAATCCTCCCCGGGTTGTTTATGGTAGGGACCTGCTTCCGAAAGGGCCAGCTCTCTGGCTTTCAGCTTGTCGCAGGGCTCAAATTCGTAGGATATCGTCACTGGCGTAAGGTTGATTTTCTTTAGCATGTCCATCGGTGGCTGCTGCTCGTCCATGGCCAACATCTTCACTAGTCCCTGTTTGGTGACATCCAAGCCGTCTTTGGTGCGGCCGTCGCGTTGGGCAATCCAGACGGACTCATGCTCGTTGAAAAGCACATGGTGTATGTAGGCTGCAAGATGCTGGTAGTTGGTAATCTTTTCCCGTATAGACACCGAGCGTTTCACGATGAACATCTTGTTCAGCATGCCCACTTCTGCCAATAGTCGGCTGGATACCAGATTGTCGCCAATAGCTATTTTTGGAGTATTATACTGATTCAAAAAGAAATATTCGGCTAAAAGAGCGGCATCGAAGGTGATATCCCTATGATTACCGATGAAGACATAGTTTTTGTCAGGAGAAATGTTTTCCAGGCCCTTGAAGGTGACTCCCGAAGTGGACAATTGGATGAATTTTTCAATAAAACGTCGTGAAGTGGCATATTGAAAATCATAAATTGTGTTAAAATGACGGGCGTCCTCCTGAAGCTGCTCGGGAGAGTAATCCGAAATGTAATCCCGCAGTGTGTTGATAAATGTTTCATTACCAATAATCTGTGCAATCTTATCGGGAGCTTCTTCTTCAGTATAGGGTCTTATATCATCAAAAATATCGGTCATAAATTTCTTTAAATTCCAATCTGCAAAAGTACAAATTTTTCCCATTATAACGTAATAAATATTTTTGATGGGAAATTTTGCCCTTTAATAGATGGTGGTGTACACTTTACCGGGTTTGCATTCAATGGCTCCTTTCAGTTCCATGTTGAGCAGCAGTGAGGCAATTTGGGAGGAATTGAACCCGGGCAGCTTCTCGGCAATTTTGTCGACGGTGGCCCCTTGTTCCTCTCTGAGGATGTCGATGATAGCCTCTTCGTCCACACTTAAGTTGGGAAAGAGCGTTGTTTGTTGGCTTTTTGATTCGGCCTGGTCCCAGTTCATCATCTCAATGATGTCCTTGCCCGAGCTGACCAGGGCCGCGCTGTTGTTTCTGATGAGCTCGTGGCAGCCGCTTTGTGATTTCTGGAAGATGGAGCCCGGCACGGCGAAAACGTCACGGTTGTACGAGTGGGCAATTTCTGCGGTGATGATGCTGCCTCCTTTTTCCTGTGATTCGGCCACCACTACGGCATCGGCTAGTCCTGCAATCACGCGGTTTCGTTTGGGGAAGTTCATCCGGTCGGGCATTGTGTCGTAGGGATATTCAGAAACAAGGGCTCCTCCCTGCTCCAATATCTGTTGCGCCAGCTTGATGTTTTCGTTGGGATAGATCATGCTTAGTCCGCAACCCAACACTGCAACGGTAGTCAGGTTTCGCTGCAAAGCCGCTTCATGTGCACAGGTGTCAATGCCCCGTGCAAGTCCGCTGATGATGCTGACATCGTGGGGTGCAAGGTCTTCCACCAGTTTTTTCACCACATCTTTGCCATAGTTGGAGGCATTGCGGGTGCCCACAATGGCAATACTTTTGCGTTTGTTAAAACAGCTTTCTCCTTTATAGTAGAAATAGTAGGGCGAATCGCTGCAATTTTTTAGCCGTTCAGGATAATCTTCTCCATCGAAAAAACAGATTTTGATACCGTGATGATAGGCCTGTTGCAGCTCGTTGTTTACAAATTGATGAATGGATTTGTCTATCTTAGGTAGCTGTATATTGGCTCTGTAATAGCTTAATTTACTTGCCACTACCTTTGTTTCTTCGAACATGGCGGTGGCGCTTCCGCAAATTTTTATCAGCTTCTTGATGTTGGCATTTCCATAATTCGGAAAGTGAATTAAGGCTAATCGGTAATAAGTCTCTTTGTCCATTGCTGTGCACTTTTCTATGAAAATTGAGAACTGCAAAGATATAAAATATATTTCACATTTTATTATTTTAAATTTGGAAAGTTATCAACATTGTGTTAACATAATCCTTTCGCTTTTTCACTGAGTTTGGAAGGTGAAGTGAAAGCTTGTCCAACATTTTTACCACAAAATTTTCGTATAGTGGTGTGTAATTCAATAATTTTGCGTAACTTTGCTTCACTTTTCGCACGTTCAAATTGATTTAATAAACAATAAATTAGATATATAGATGATGAAAAAAACTCCTATCCCAGCAGAAATCGTTGACAAGATCGTTGCCCAGAGTGGCATTAAAGAAGTCGGAAAAGCCTCTATCCGTGAGGTGAAACGTTTGATTAATGACATTGAAAACGCCAGTGGCGAGAAGTTTGTGAGAATGGAAATGGGTATTCCCGGACTGCCGGCATGCAAAATCGGTGTGGACGCCCAAATCAAGGCTTTGCAAGATGGCGTGGCTGCCATTTATCCTGATATTGACGGTACTCCCGAATTGAAGGCCGAAGCTGCACGCTTTGTGAAGAACTTCATCGACCTCGATGTGGATCCGGCAGGTTGTATTCCTACTGTGGGCTCCATGATGGGTGGCATGGCCGGTTTCATGACTTTCGTGCGTGCCCGCAAGGAACGCGACACCACGTTGTTCATCGACCCGGGTTTCCCCGTTCAGAAGCAACAGCACAGGGTGATGGGCCTGAAATATGAGACTTTCGACGTGTACAACTACCGTGGTGCCAAGCTGAGAGATAAACTTGAAAGCTATCTGTCAAAGGGCCATGTACACACCATTATGTATTCCAACCCCAACAATCCCTCTTGGATTTGCTTTACCGAAGAGGAGTTGCAGATTATTGGCGACCTGGCCAACAAGTACGATGTGTTTGTGTTCGAAGATCTGGCCTATTTCGGCATGGATTTCCGTCGCGACATCTCCAAACCGGGCGTATTCCAGCCTTCTGTGGGTAAATACACCGAGAACTATGCTCTCCTGATTTCAGGTTCCAAGGCATTTAGCTATGCTGGCGAGCGTATCGGTTTGATGGTGCTGTCAAAGAAACTGTACAACAGCGAGTTTGCCGACCTCGTGCCTTATTTCGGCACTCCCAAGCTGGGCAGAGCCATCATCTATGGTACCGTATATGCTATCAGCTCGGGTACTGCCCACTCGGCTCAGTATGCACTGGCTGCTATCCTCAAGGCTTGCAACGACGGCACTTACAACTACCTGGACGATGTGAAGGAGTATGCCGAGAAAGCCGCTATCATGAAGAAAATGTTCACCGACAATGGTTTTGTGATTGTCTATGACAAAGACGGTGACAAACTGCTGGCCGATGGTTTCTATTTCACTTTGGCTTATCCGGGTATGAGTGGCGAAGAGTTGCTGAAGGAATTCTTGTATTACGGTGTCAGCGCCATCTCTTTGGCCATCACCGGTAGCGAAAGAACCGAAGGCTTGCGTGCCTGCGTTTCTTTGGTGAACAGAAACCAGTTCCCTGCCCTTGAGGAGCGTTTGAAAGCATTCAAAGCCAACCATTAATCAATGACCTCCATCAAATTTGCAGGAAAGTTGCTGTTCATGCTTTCTTTCCTGCTACTGGCAGCCTGCCAGGCCAATACTGAAAAAGTAGAACCAGTGCCGCATTGGTTCGATGAGTATTCTTCGTTCGAGATGAAGAATTATCAGGAATATTTCAATCGGGAGATAAACGCCATGTCTCCCGATTTTGTGCCATACGCCAACTGGGTGAAGGACTTTTATGCGCAAAGGGATTATGCTCCTTTGTGGACTATGAACGGCCTGCAAGAACATAAAGTGGATACCTTGGCTGCCTATATATCCGACTCTTATACCCACGGCCTGCCTTCGTCAATATTCCGTTTTGCTGAGGTGGACTCCTGTATCAAGATGTTAAAGGATAATACGATAGCCAACGAAGAGGGTGTGCTTTACGAGGCGCTCTTCAACCTGGAGATGAACCTTACCGAGTCGTATCTCCGCTATGCTACCGCTTTGCATTTCGGGGCTACCAATCCCAGAAAGGTCAATGGGGAGAAGTGGCTGAACAAGACTCAGCCCGTTGACTCGGCATTCATTGTGGGCGCACTTCAGCAGTGCGAGCGGCTGACGGCTGCCTTGAATTCTTTTGCCCCTCAGGATTCCTCCTACCTGCGCCTCCAGCAGGAGCTGATGCGCCTGTACCCCCTGAAGGATACGGTGCTGGAAAAGATTCCGGAGAAGGAACTAGAGGTGGGACAGCGTCATGCTGCCGTGCGTCTGCTGTGCCAGCGTTTGCAGCTGACAGGCGAACTGCCTTCCGAGGTTAGGATAACAGATACGCTGACCGAGGAAATCATGAAGGCGGTCAATCTTTTCAGGGTGAACAATGCGATTCCGGAGAGCAACAAGACCGATGTGGAGACCATGGAGAAACTGAACCGCCCCATCAGCTATTATGTCAACCGGCTGACGGCCAACCTGGAGCGTCTGCGCTGGAAGGTGGTGCCCCAGAAAGGGGAAAACTTTGTGGCGGTCAATCTGCCCGACTTCACCTTGGTAGCTTATGCTCAGGGAGAAAGGGTGTATAAGACCAATATCTGCTGCGGGCGTACCCAGAATCCGGCTAACGCTAAGGACCGCTATCGCGACAGCCTGGTGGTGCCGTTCAAAGCGGAAAGTCCTTTGCTGTATAGTGAAATCAACACCATTGTGCTCAATCCTGAGTGGAATATCCCTTATACCATCACCAAAGACGAGTATTATCCCAAACTGGTGAAGAACAATACCGCTGTCATCAAAAAGGAGGACCTCTATATCGTCAACCGCAAAAACGGCAAGTATGTGATGGCCGACACGGTGAATTGGAGCAAACTGCGCCGCAATAATCTGCCCTACCGCCTGTTTCAGTCCTCGGGGCGGCATAATGCCTTGGGTCTGATTAAGTTCGACTTTCCGAACCCCGAGTCGGTATATCTGCACGATACCAACAACAAGGGTGCTTTCAAGCGCAGGGTGAGGGCTTTAAGCCACGGCTGTGTGCGGGTGCAGAATCCCTTCGACCTGGCTAAGGTCATCTACGACCTGAACGGCTTTGACGAGCAGCAACAGGAGGAATTCAGCATTATTGTGGGCAACGAACCCACCACGGAAGAGGGCCAGGAATTTTTGGAGAAGAGGGAGGAAAAGGAAGAGGAATACTACGAGAAACTCTCTGACGAGCTGAAGAAGTTCTACCGGAAGACCCGCCCCACACGTATCAAACTGGAGAAGACCATGCCGGTTTATTTCGAGTACTACACCTGCTTCGTGGGCGACAACGGTTACATCCACTACCGTAACGATTTGTATTACAAAGATGGAAATATCCTTTATTTAATTCAGAAATAATATGCGTAAGTATTTGTTTTTAGTGATGCTGGTGAGTGCAGTGTCCTTTGTTTTTGCCCAGAATTTCGAGCAGTATTTTGAAAATAAAACCGTCAGAATCGACTACAAGCACATAGGCAACAGCCAGACCGAGAAGATAGAGGTGGTGAACTACCACGTAGGTGCGCAATGGGAGGGCACGGTGAGCCATCTGGTCGAGCCCAAGCGCTTGGGAGGACTGCTCTTCGAGGTTTTCGATGCCCTTTCGGGCCAGCTAATCTACAGCCGCAGCTGCGACTGCCTCTTCAACGAATACCGCACTACCGAGCGTGGCGAGAAGGAAATCGGCACTTTCGAGGAGTGTGTGCGTATGCCCATGCCCAAAGGGATGGTGAAATACAAGTTCACCAGCTACGACCGGCATCATGTGCCCACGGAGCTGTATCAGGGCGTATTCGACCCGCAAAGCACGGCCTGCGAGAAAATGACCAAGCAATATAAGGTGAAAAAGCTGCACATTGGTGGCCCGGTCAACGATGCCATCGACATTCTTTTGATTCCCGATGGCTATGCTGCCAGCGACAAAAAGAAAATGCAGGCTGATTTCAAGCGGTTTACTTCCTATATCATGAATTGTTCGCCCTATAAGGAAATGAGCAATCATGTGAACATCAGAGCGATAGAAGCATACTCAGAGGAGTCGGGCATCACCAATCCCAATCAGAACGTGTATAAGAAAACGCTGCTCAATTGCAGTTACAATGTCATCGACCTCGACCGCTATCTAATGTGCCTAGGGGTATGGAAGATGAATGAGATTGCCGATGACGCCCCCTACGATTTTATCATCATCCTTTGTAACAGCGATAAATATGGCGGTGGAGGTATCTACAATTTCTATTGCACCGTCAACAATGTGGGTGCTCATTCCGATTATGTGATTGTCCACGAGATGGGCCATCTGATTGGCGGTTTGGCGGATGAGTATTACACCTCAGAGGTCAGTGTGCGCGACTTCTACCCCGAGGGGGTGGAGCCCGTGGAACCCAACCTCACCACGCTGGTTGACTTTGGGTCTAAATGGCTGGACATGCTGGCGCCCGGAACCCCGGTTCCGACCCCGGCTACGAAGGAGAATCAAGATAAGCTGGGTGTTTATGAGGGAGGCGGCTATGTGGCTGAAGGTGTTTTCCGCCCGATGATGGACTGCACCATGCATAAAATCATGTACAACCGCTTCTGTCCCGTTTGCCTCAAAGCCCTGCAAGAGGCCATTATGTTTTATTCGAAGTAACACTAACAAATTGATTATCAATAAATAATATTATTATGATTTTAACTACAACCCCTACTATAGAAGGAAAACAGATTGTGAATTACCATGGTGTCGTGTTCGGCGAGGTCATCACAGGTATCAACTTTGTGAAGGATTTCTTTGCCGGAGTCCGCGATTTTGTGGGAGGTCGCTCGGAATCTTACGAGGATGAGATGATGAAAGCCCGCGAGACAGCCATGCGGGAATTGGCGCAACGTGCAGCCGATAAAGGTGCTAATGCTGTTGTCGGTATTGACCTTGATTATGAAGTGCTGGGCGAGAATAATGGGATGTTGATGGTCATCGCCTCAGGTACCGCTGTTACTGTGGCGTAGTTTTTTCTGTGACTTTTCCCGTCCCGCTCCCCCCAACCGTCGGTCTTGCCCCCGCACGCAGCGTTATCTTGCACTTTTCTCTATGATAGAAAAGTGCACAAAAGATCAAGCCGACGGTAAGTGCAGCCTCACCGGCACGTACCCCCCAACCGTCGGCCTTGCCCCGCACGCATCATCAGGGCAAGAAATTTGGTAATAATCTTTCTTCCTTTTAGTGCCGCAGGCACGACACTTTTCATAGCCCCGCACGTCAGTGTGGGGTACAGATACCAGCCTCTTAGCGTATCTACTGCGTATCTATAGCGTATCTATAGATAGCCATAAGAGCCCCTCTGGTATCCACCTTGTCAACTTAGACCAGTCGTAAGGCACGAATAAACCAAGAAGACTCTTAGACTTGCTCTTGATGCCATCAAATTCCATGAACAAATGGAAAATTTTTGGAAAAGAAATACTTTCTTCAATATTGACATAGTATTGAAAATAGTTGTATCTTTGCACGTTAATATAATGACAGAGGGACATGCACCCTTGTCTGAAGCGAAAGAGATGAAGAAACTATTGGCTATATTACTGTTTTGCTGTTGTGCATGGATGAACGCGCTTGCCCAGTGCCACGATTCCACAAACTTATACAGGGACACTATATGTTCGGGAAACGATTATCATCGATATGGATTTAATTTGGCGCGACAAGACAGTGTAGGTTTGTTTACCTATACCGAGCATTACACCACTGAACAGGGTTGTGACAGTGTATGTGTATTGCAACTTTTGGTGATGGGGACCCCCATACTTGGTACTCTTGCGCAACCTGCTGAAATTTGTGCAGGTCAAAGTGTTGTAGTACATGCTTTGGGAGAACATTCGGAGGTGGTGGTTAATCCCCCTTCAGTGGTATATGACACAACGTTGACCTACCAATGGAGCACGGGCAGTATACAGCCGTATATCACGGTATTTCCCACGCAAACAACCACTTATACGGTGATTGCCACTACCGACTATGGCTGTAGTGCTACTACAGAACATATTGTGATTGTGGGTACGGGTGCATCGCAAATTATCCATGACACCTTGTGTCAGGGAGCAGGCTATGAAGGCTATGGTTTCAGCCTTACGGCGGAGGAGACGAGTACAGTGTGCGACCTTGTTCGTAGTCGCCCACTGAACACGGAAGGTTGCGGTTCTCCTCTTACCTTATGGCTTACCATTAAACCTGTAAAAACTTCGACATTTTCAGCTGTTGTATATGAAAGTTATACATGGAACGGTATTACTTATTATGAAAGTGGAAGCTATACCCAGACCTTCACGGCCGCCAATGGCTGCGACAGTGTGGTGACATTGGAGTTGACAATAGCCGGTAAGATTGATGTCATATCCAGTGCTGATACAATATGTCTTGGGGATAGTGTTGTGATGCAGGCTAATGTGACCACTCTCAGCATACCAGAGATACATACGCCACCTATTGCGGTGGGAGATATACTCTGTACAGACAGCAGTATTGTGAAGCCATCCTCTTGGCCTGTGGCAGGAAAGACGGCTATGGGAATAGTGTTTTATGTGGACACCACAAATGAACACGGCTGGGCTGTGCACCTGCATGACCAAGCTAGTCATATACAGTGGTCATCAAACCATGGTAATTTACCATGCTTGACAGGCTATTCATACGCCCGTAACGCCATTTACGATTTGAATGGATACGCCAACACTGAATGTATTCGTGCTGCGGGTGACTCCTCGACTTATCCAGCGGCCTATTCAGTTGATATAGCCAACGGTTGGTACCTGCCTGCGGCTGGTCAGTTGTGTCTGCTATATCCTAAAATGGTCACCATAAATGCATCCTTGCAAATAGTGGGTGGTACTCCATTTCCAATGGACAACTATTATTACTATTGGTCGTCAACAAAGACGGGTAGTACTTGTGCTAATTGTGCGTATGCATTGCACAACGATGGAGATTTAGAAGGTTGGGCTACGTATCATGATTTTTTTAATGTACGTAGTGTCCGTACTTTTTGAGTAAATGAAATAGTTGACTACTAAACAAATGATTAAAAGAAAAAACAAATACTAACGATAATAAATGAGAAAAAGCATCCTCCTATTGTTGCTGTTAAGTTGCTGTACGGTGGTTTTTGCACAAACCTATCGTGTTGGAGATGTATATACAGCACCCGACGGTAGCAGGGGGATTGTTTATTACTTGCACCCTGACGGTAGTGGAGGTTGGGTGGTGGCGTTGACAGATGTCGGGAGATGTTGGTGGGGGCCAGCCCTTAATCCTGATGTGCCGGGACTGCCCAATCAAAACCCTATATATCTTCAGCAGCTGCTGTATGATACAGCAGGATATGCCAACACACTAGCCTTGAGAAATTTTCAAAATAACGATCCTACGTATGCGGCTGGTCAGGTGGATTTCGCTCATGGTTGGGTATTGCCTTCGCCTGCACAACTCAGTATGCTGCACGGGCAACGAGCTTTTATCTCTTCGGCTATTGTGGCGGCAGGAGGAGCCAACCTGGTAAATGACTGGTATTGGAGTAGTGCGGAAAGAGATGCTTCCAATGCGTGGAGATTGAATTTTGGTACTATGTATGATTCTGGCTCGTTTAATAGTTCTCCGAAAGCTGCCGCATGGTATGTGCGTGCTGTTCGCAATTTTACATACCAAAAAGAACCAGATATGTGTTTTCATTGGAGTACGGGTGACACTACAGCAAGCATAACGGTAGCCCCCACAGAGACTACCAACTATACTGTAACAGTATCTATTGCAGGAGGACACAACGATGCGGAAGAATATTCTATTGTGGTGAATTTACCGATGACATCGGCAAGTACGGTCACTGCCTGTGAAAGTTATACTTGGCACGATTCCACCTATACTGAGGACGGTACTTACTTATATAGCCATTCAAATGATGGCGTATGTGGGGTGGATACTTTGCATTTAACCATTAATCATGCAACGAACACTACGATTGACACTATGGTATGTGTTAGCGCACTGCCTTATACATGGCATAATCATGTCTACATACAGGCAGATTCTTATAACGACACTGTTTTGAATGTGGATGGATGTGACCACGTGATTACCTATCAGTTGAATGTGAGTACTCCCTCTGTAACGATACAGAATGTTACGAATATCAATTGTTACGGTGCTTCTACCGGAAGTGTGAGTGTACTGGTAAGTAATGGTGTTCAGCCATATAACTGCCATTGGGAGAATGAGGTGGGTACTACGGTGTCGTCGTTTGCCCAGTTGAGTGGCCAGCCTGTGGGCACCTATTACCTGTATGTGACGGATATGCTTGGCTGTCAGATAGTGGACAGCGTGACGTTGACCTATTTGAACGACAGTATGGTGTCAGGTGTGATAGCCAGTGACCAGTCGGTATGTGTGGGCCATCAGCCTTCGGTCTTCACCGGTACAGCGGCATCGGGTGGGGCAAGCAGCGTGTATCAGTGGCAGATTTCTACCAACGATACCACTTGGACACCTGCTTCGACCCCCAATAATACGCAGAACTATACCTATCCAAATGCAGTAACATCACCCTTCTCGCTTCGCAGGGCATGGGTTAGCACCGAATGTGGCACGGTGTATAGCAATACGGTGAACATCAGTGTAATTCCGAATTATACGGACACCATTACCGCCTCCGTATGCCAGGGCTATCCGTATCAGGAGAACGGCTTCGATATCTCGGCAGAGGCTACTTCTTCACCGGGAACGATTACCAGTCTTGTTCATTTGCAGACGGAAAGCGGCTGCGACAGTATAATGACCTTGTTGCTGACGGTGTTGCCCTCAACCTATACCGAGGAGCATCTGACGATATGCCAAAACGAGCTGCCCTACACCTATCATGACACAGTGTTTGGAGTGGGTACTCCACCATTATCCACCTTCAACTTTCAATATTCGACTGCCGGAGGTTGCGACAGCATAGTTGTCCTGTATCTAACGGTGAATCAGGTATATGAACTAAATCTGAACGATATGATTTGCAAAGGGGAAGGCTATAACCAAAATGGCTTTGTGGTGTCACCCACCCAAACACAGGATGTGGATCATTTGGACTTGACCCAGCAGTTGCAGAGTCAGGACGACTGTGACAGTGTGGTGAACCTGCACTTGGCCATCATCGACACTTCTATAGCTATTGTGTCGTTGACCCCTGACTTTTGCGAGGACTTTTCTGCTGAGTTGATGGTGGAAACTAATGCCACCAATTATCTGTGGAGTACGGGTGAGACCACCCAGACTATCACGGTGAATCGTCCCGGAACGTATACGGTGACTGCTTCCCAAGGTAACTGCAGCATGTCGGCATGGTATATGATAGAAAACTGTGAGCTTAATGTATATTTGCCCAATGCGATAACACCAGATGATAACGACGGCTTGAACGACTACTTCTGTATCCACGACAAGTATAAGCCGCTGATAGAGCAGTTTGAAATAAGGATTTATTCCCGCTGGGGCGAGTTGGTGTATTATTCTAATGACAAGGACTTTAAGTGGTATGGCGTACGCAATCCTCAGACCGGCAAGGTGCTCCAAAACAATATCTATACCTACTTGATTAACTTCACCGACAATCGCGGCGTCCCGTATCAGCTGACAGGAAGTATTACAGTGCTATAAAAACGTCGCAATATTTCGGAATTCAAGATTAAGAATTATAAAAAAAGCTGAATCTTCCCTTGCAAGTATAGGAGGGAGTGATGATGACGGATGCTTTTATTAGAACTCGTAACCTAGCTTAATCATTATACCATTGCTGAACTTTGAGCACTGGTTGTAGTGGGGATCAACCATCCTTCCAATATAGTTGAGGCTCAATACAAAATCGTTGCGTATGCCGCCAACTTTTATACCTACCCCCGCATCAAACATAAATTGTCTCACAAGTAAATATCCTATGTCAAAATTCCAGAAGGGAACACATTTCCTATTTTTCTGACTTAATATATTTCCTCGCATATTCACAAAAAAAGGCGCCTCGAATATGAATAATTTATAGGGAAATTGTGAAATATATTTGGAGTCGTATAGGGGAATACTGAAACCAAAACCCAAGCCCAATCTGTAAAACTCGGAAAAACGGTAGCCATTGGTAAAAGTTAGGCCAAAGAAACCTTCATAAGTTTTGGGACAATACCATACAATACCTGCATGACTTTCAACAGTGCACCACCATCCTTTGTCCCTTTGGTTGAATTCTTGTAATTTGGTATTTCTTGCTTTGCCATCTACTTTCCCTGATGTACTTTGAGCCTCTGAGGTAAATGCTAACATAAGAATACACACTATAAACAAGGTGAACCGTAATGTAAATAGTCTTTTCATTTTCTTGTGTTTTATTTTTATTCCAAATAATGCAGTTGCAAAAATAAAAAAAATTCTTGGAAAGACTACCCAACTCTGCAGACTTGATGGCCTGCAATTGAAAAAAAAACGCCCGGTGATGACCAGGCGTTTCTTTTATAATCTGACTACTACCACCACCAGTCGTCATACCAGGGGTCGTACCAGGGATAGAAGGGGTAATAATCCCAATAATAAACATTATAGTAGCTCCACTCCCATGGGGAATAGGTGTGGACGAGTTCAAATGTCGTGCTTTTGGAGTTGTCCATGTTGAAAACCTTTCCTAAGAACATGGCCTCATCAATATAGTAGTTGCTGATCTTCACCTTGGCTTTGTTGACAGTGTCGCTGTGGCTGCTTTCGGTTTCGAACTGCAGGTAGAGGACCTGGTCTTTGGCCTCCCAGTTGAAGTTGTAGGTGAGGTTGGTGATGGGGGCATCATTGTCGAAGGTGTTGCACCATTTTCCGGTGCCAGAGGTGGTGCTGTTGGCGTAGTTCCAAAATTGGACGGTTGTGCCGGTGGAGGCATAGGTCATGCCGTTTTTTGTGTAACTGATGTCCATCTTGCCTCTCCATACGCCGTCAACCAACATGGAGAGGGTCTCGTCCGGAGTGGGCTTTTTGCAGTTGGTGAACATCAACGACATTGCGCAAAGCAACGCAAAAATCAGTAATGTTGAAAATTTTTTCATTTGTTTTTGAAATTTAATTATTTGAATTAGATTAATATGATAAAAATGAATTCTTATGTTTGTTTTTCAGCACATTCGTTCGAAGGTTTCTTGGAACAGTGTCAGCTGCGGGGAGCCGTGGGGCATGAAGTTGCTGTGCCACAGGGCGGTCATGTCGCCGCCAAGGGTTCTTACCTCTTGGATAAGCTCCTCTACGCCTGCCCAATAGCTTTCGCCGTAACCTAGGGACTGCACTGCGGCAGAGTCCATCATCAGCAGGGGATGAAGCATCAGGGAAGTGGTTTCGTTGGCCGCCACATCGAAAAAGGGGAAGGGCTGGGCCATGCCGTTGCGGAAGCCGATGAAGTCGTGGAAGCCTAAGGAGTAGTCGTCGCTGATGCCTGCGGCTATCAGCTGGCGGAAGGTGTCGGGAAACTTTACCTTCAGAAAATGCTGGCGCGAGCAGCTGACGGTAATGCCGCCTTTTTGTTCCAGGGTTTGTTTCTCGTTTTGAATGCTATGCTGAACGTCGGAATAGTAAGAGGAATGGAGGCCAATGGTGGCGAACTGTTGCAGCTGTTGCAGCAAGCGGGAGAATTGCTTGGACTGGGGCGAGATGTTGCGGTCGAAGCGGGTGCGGAGGGAGGTGAGCATAAAGCACAGGGCTTTCGTGCCGTGCTTCTCACACAGCTGACGCTCGATGTCGTACACATCGTAGGGGTCTTGATAGTCGGCCTGACATTGGGCTTTGATGATTTGCGCTGTCCGGGTCCACTGCAGGGTAAGCAACGCTTTGCCCAGGGCTCCGCAGAAATGCCCAAAACGTTTGCCCTTGAAGGCGTAGGCGATGTCGATATCAAAGGTGGGAAGGAAACGGTAAGAGGGTTCTTTCCATTGGTAAGCCTGCTGCTGCTTGGAAAGCAGCGTCTTGTAGTGCAGGGCAATACGCTGCACGGTGGCTTGATGAAACAGTCCGTGTCTCACCACAAACGACTGCTCGTGTACCATGCGGCCATGCTGGTCGCGGGGGCAGTCAGGCAGGTATTCCTCATAGTTGCTCAGCAGGTAAAACGCAAAAGCGGGTTTGTCTTGCAGTATCAGGTTTTCGTCTTGTTTCCGGATGTCGGTTTCAAACAGAAGATTTGATTTGGGCTGGTAGCGCAACTTGAAATCCTTATGTTGTCCGTATTGGTTCTCATCCTGTGTGAAGGCATAGTCCAAACCCAGCATGCGCTTGAAGATGACGTGGCACACATAGTCCAATCGCGGTGAGGTTTTGGGTGACAGGATGAGCAGCATGAGGTTTATGATTTGACGATAATACCTTTTAGTGTGGCGGGTGAGCACGACTGCACCTTCACCTGCACGTAGTCGCCCAGCTGGCAGTCTTCCTTCGGGAAGATGATGACTTTATTCTGGCTGTTTCTGCCGAAATATTCGTTGTCGGAGCGTTTGGAAGCGCCTTCCACCAGCACCTCGAAGGTCTTTCCGATATCTTTTTGGTTGCTTTCCAACGACAGTTCCTGTTGCAGGGCGATAATTTCCTCCAAGCGGCGGCCTTTCACCTCCTCGGGAATATCGTCGACAAAGCGTTTGGCAGCCATGGTGCCCTCGCGTTCCGAGTACTTGAACATGTAGGCCGAGCTGTAGCCCACCTCACGCATCAGCGACAGGGTAGCCTGGTGCTCTTCTTCGGTCTCGCCGCAAAAGCCGGCAATGATGTCGGTGGCGATAGAGCATTCGGGAATCAGCCTTTTGATGGTGGCGATGCGTTCCAGGTAGTATTCGCGGGTATAGACGCGGTTCATGCGTTTGAGCATGGTGTTGCTGCCGGCCTGCACAGGCAGGTGGATGTATTTGCAGCAGTTTTCGTATTTGGCGATGACTGCTATCAACTCGTCGGAGATGTCTTTGGGATGTGAGGTGGCAAAACGAACCCTCACTTGCGGGGATAGCAAAGCCACCTTCTCCATCAGTCGGGCAAAGTTGACCACCTCTCCTTGCTCTTCGTAATGGTAAGAGTTGACATTCTGTCCCAAGAGGGTGATCTCTTTATAGCCTTGGTCGATGAGTTGTTGGGCCTCGTGGATGATGGTTTCAGCACTACGGCTGCGCTCACGGCCACGGGTATAGGGAACCACGCAATAGGTGCAGAAGTTGTTGCAACCCCTCATGATGGAAATGAAAGCCGAAATACCGTTGGTGTCGTAGCGGATGGGGTCGATGTCATCGTAGGTCTCCTCGGTGGAGAGCATCACGTTGAAGGAAGTCTTTCCGAAAGTGGCCTCCTGTATCAGGGCGGGCAGACTGCGGTAGGCATCGGGACCGGCAATGAAGTCGAGAGCACTTTCCTCGTGCAGCAGTTTCTCCTTGATGCGCTCGGCCATACAGCCCAGCAATCCAATCTGTAAACCCGGCTTTTTCTTCTTCAGAAAAGCCAGCTCGTTGAGGCGTTTACGGATGCGCTGTTCGGCATGGTCGCGCACCGAACAGGTGTTGAGAAGGATGAGATCGGCTTCTTTGATGTTGTCGCAAATTTGGTAATCCGATGACAATATTGCTGCAACAACCTCACTGTCAGCAACATTCATTTGGCACCCATATGTTTCGATAAATAGTTTTTTCATGTCGGCAAAATTACGGAAATTTTCGATGTGCCCATCTGCCAATAGCAAAATAGATGAAAAAAATTCCGTATTTTTGCAAATCATAATTATTCCATTTTGTTGAATAGAAGGCATTGATACTATGAATATTGCAGTAATCTTGGCAGCGGGAAGCGGAACACGAACGGGCATGGAAATCCCCAAGCAGTTTGTGGAGGTAGATGGCCAATTGGTCATTGAGTATTCAATGGCTACTTTTCAGGCTCATCCCGACATCGATGAGATAGCAGTAGCTACTTCCGAGGCCTATATTCAGCAAATAGAACAGCTGCACCAAAAAGGCAGGTACCCCAAGTTGAAGAAAATACTATTGGGTGGCGCTGAGCGTTACCAGTCTTCTTGGAATGCCATTCAGGCCTACGCAAACAAGCCCGAGGCGGTGTTGCTGATACATGATGCGGCACGTCCATTAATATCCGCAGCAGTCATCACCAAAGTGGTGGAGACCATGAGGAATAGCAATGCTGCCATAGTGGCGGTGCCGGCCAGCGATACGGTGATTCATTCTTTCGACCATCAACATATTGCCGATATTCCTCCACGTAAGGAGATGTATTATGCCCAAACGCCTCAAGCCTTTCGGGTAAAGACTATCCAACGGGCTTTCGAACTGGGGCTTCAGGATGCGTGTTTCAACCCTACCGACGACAGCGGGGTGTTGTTGCACTATCTTCCGGAAGAGCCTATTGTGATTGTTGAGGGAGAGTCTGTCAATAGAAAAATCACCTACAAGGATGATTTGCTATGGTTTACTTCACAAATATCAAATCGTTGAGCATGAAAAAGATAGTGTCGGTGGTGGGGGCACGTCCCCAGTTTGTGAAGGCCGCGGCAGTCAGCAGGCAGTGGGCTCAGCATGCAGAAGTGCAGGAGGTGATTATCCACACGGGACAGCATTTCGACAACAATATGTCGGAGCTTTTCTTCAGGGAGATGTCTATTCCGCAACCCAAATACAATCTGGGAGTCAACAACCTGGAACATGACGACATGACTGCGCTGATGATGGAGCGCTTGGAACCGGTGTTGCAGGAGGAGAAACCAGATTTTGTGGTGGTCTTTGGCGATACCAACTCCACCTTGGCGGGAGCCCAAACCGCTCAAAAATTGGGATTGAAGCTGGCTCATGTGGAGGCGGGGTTGCGCTCGTTTAACAATGCAATGCCAGAGGAATATAACCGCATACAGACCGACCGACTAAGTGATATGCTTTTCTGCCCCACCCAGACCGCTGTGGAAAATTTGCGGAAAGAGGGTAGCCATTCAGCGGAACAGCAGGTGGTGTTATGTGGCGATGTGATGTATGATGCTGCCCTGTATTACGCTCCTTCGGCGCAAAAGCCGCAGGTGAATATGGCTTCCGAGTTTCTGTTGGCCAGCGTGCATAGGGCTGAGAATACCAACAATGCAGCGGTGCTGACTTCTATTTTTGCCGCTTTGGAGGAAGTTTCCCATCAGTGTCAGGTGGTGCTTCCCTTGCATCCCCGTACACGCTTGAAGTTAGAAGAATTGAATTACGATTTTGCCCACTCAAAAATCACCTTCATCGATCCGGTGGGATATTTTGAGATGTTGTATCTGTTGCAGCACTGCCGTTTGGTGATGACCGACAGTGGTGGCTTGCAAAAGGAAGCCTATTTCTTTGGGAAACAATGTGTCACCCTCAGAAACGAGACCGAGTGGGTGGAACTGGTGCAACATGGGGTGAATGTGTTGGCAGGTACCGAAAAAGACCAAATCATCAGCTGTGTTCGTGAAAGTTTATCACAGCAGCATGCTTTCCCAACCGCTTTGTATGGAGACGGTCATGCAGCAGCCAAAATCACCAAAGCTTTGCTTTCTTTGATGTAAAAAAAACTATCCAAAATATTTTCTCTTATCGCCACTCCAAGGTGTTGACCATCTGCAACAGGTCGTTGCGCAGGTAGTCGATGACGGGTTGGATGGAATCGTTGTTGGGAGGGAAGTTGAAATACAGGGAGCCACGGAGGAAATGGTAGCTGCTGTCGCTGACCCAGAACTGGAAGGGAGTGGCCACATCTTCTCCTTGAATGTCGTAGATTTGGCCAAACATCCGGCTTTCGGGGTCACAGATAATGGAGTATTCCACATCATCGGCCTTTACGTAATGGAACTGCACCATCTCGCGCTCTTGTACCATCCTCTCCCTCATGTTGTTGTGCATAGGGAAATAGGTCATCTTCAGTTCAGCAGCAAACTGGGGATATTGAAGGTCTATCCATATTTTGCCTGAATCTTTGGGGGTGATGACCGCCTGGGCATATTGGGAAATGTCCATGGTGAAGGGCAGGGTGGTGTCCAACAGCGTGTATTCCGGCTGGGGCAGGGCAATACGGAAATAGCCTTTGGGTTTGGGAGCAATCTGCTCTGGTTTGTTTCCGCAGGATGTGCAGGATAATAACACTATGCAGAAGATAAGAATAGAAAGGCTTGTATTTCGATAGGTCATCATATAACTCTTAACTTTTAATTTTTAACTCTTAACTATAAGGTTACCACCGTAATTCCCGTGCCGCCCAGCTCAAGAGCTTCGTCGCAAAAACTGTTCACCTCTTTGCGCTTGGCCAGGTATTGTCGGATTACATGTCGCAAAATACCGTTGCCCTTACCGTGCAGCAGTTTCACTTGGTGGATACTCAGCAAGACGGCCTCGTCGATATAGCTTTCTAACATCTGCAGGGCTTCATCGGCTCTCATTCCTCGCATGTCCAAGGTGGTGTTGAAGCGGGAGATTTTCTGATTCATGGCATCTGCCAGTGTGCCGCCATCCAGTCGTATACCGCTACGTTTGGCTGTGCGGGCCTCGCGCTTGCTGATTTTGCTCACCTTGTTTTTGGTGGTGCGGAAGGATACCGAATTGAAGGAGATGGTAATGTCTTCACCGCTGATTTGGGTCACCTCGCCCACAATCTGGGTGTCGGCCATAAATACCGAATCGCCCACATGCAGGGTGGTGTCTTCCGGCTTCTCCTGCTTCTTGGCCTGTGTTTTGGTTTTATGGATGGGCACAATGGGTTTGAGGGCGGGTTCTTTCTCGGTAGACTCCACCTCTTTGGCAAATTCCTCTTTCAGCTTGGCAATATCCTGTCGCGCCTGCTTGGTTTTTACGGGGTCGGCCTTATGTTCTTTGATTTCGCGAATGGTTTTTTCAATGATCTTGTTGGCACTTTCAATGATGCTGTTGGCCTGGTTTTTGGCTTTCTGGATGATGTCTTTCCGATGTTTTTCCAGTTCGGCAAATTTATCGCCGTACTCATTGATCATCAGTGCCAGCTGGTCGTCGGCAGAGTTGACCAGTCGGAGCATCTTGTCAATCTCCATCTTCTCGTTTTCAATCTGCTCCAGTTTTTTCTCGTAGTCGATTTGGGCGGTGCCGCTTTTGTTAACGGCATTGTCGATAATCTGTTGAGGAAGCCCTATCTCGCGGGCAATCTCGTAGGTAAACGAACTGCCGGGCTTGCCCATCTTCAGTTTGAACAGCGGTTTCATGGCGCTCATGTCGAAAAGCATGGCCCCGTTGACGGCTTGCTTGTGGGTATCGGGAAAGAGTTTGAGATTGCCGTAGTGGGTGGTGATTACACCAAAAGAGCCTTTGTCGTACATGGCTTCCAGTAAAGCTTCGGCCATTGCACCACCAGGCAGCGGGTCGGTACCCGAGCCAAACTCGTCAATCAGAAAGAGCGAATGCTCATCCAGATGCTCCACCATCACTTTGGCGTTGGTGAGGTGCGAACTATAGGTACTTAGGTCGTTTTCGATAGACTGCTCATCGCCCATATCAATGAAGAAATGCTGGAAAATGCCCATGTCGGAAGTATCAGACAGGGAAACCAACAGACCACATTGCAGCATGTATTGCAGCAGGCCTATGCTCTTCAGGCAGACCGACTTGCCACCAGCATTGGGACCGGAGATAATCAGAATGCGCTCGTCGTTGACCAAGCGGATATCCAGCGGTTGTACCTTTTTGCCTGTGCCCTTGAAATTTAAGTACAACAGGGGATGGATGGCGTTGTGCCAATTCAGCATACATTTATCGAAAACATGCGGCAGAAACCCGTTGATATCGATAGCCAGCAAGGCTTTGGCACGGATGAAATCGATGGAACCCAAAAACTCATGACCATAACGCAGGTTCTCGATGGAGGGCCTGATGAGATTGGTAATGTCGGTCAGGATACGGATGATTTCGCGTCGCTGTGCATTCAGCAGGTCTTTAATCTCATTGTTGGCATCGAATACTTCGGCAGGTTCGATAAAGACCGTCTGACCTGTAGCCGATTCATCGTGGATAAAGCCTTTCAGGCGGCGCTTGAACTGGGCGGTGACAGGAATACAGAGGCGTCCGTTGCGCACCGTCATCTCGGCATCGTCTTTGGTGATGCCGTCTTGTTTGGCGGCATTCAGCAACTTGCGGATGCGGCGGTCGGCATCGGCAGAGATACGGTTGATTTCGCTCTTGATGCGGCGCAACTCGTCCGAAGCATTGTCACGCAGCTGACCTTTGGGGTCCAGTATCTTGTTGATGCCCTCCAGTATGTTTTTCTCGGGCATAATGTCCTGACAGATGGCCCACATTCGGGGAAATTTGTTGTCTTCGTGCCTGATTTTGAAATAAACATACACTTGAATGATGGTGTTGATAAAAGCGCGTAAAGCAGCCAGCTCATCCAGTTCGATATAGGTGCCATCAATGTGGATGCGGGAGAGTACCGGTCTCAAATCGAAGTAATCTTGGGCGGGAAAGGGGTCTTCCATCAGCAAAACTTGCTTGAATTCCTGAGTTTCCTGCAACTGTTTTTCAATCAGCTCAAAGGAATGGGAATACTGGAGACTATCCACCAACTCGCAACCCATTGGGCTGATACAATGCTCTTTAAGCTTTGCCCGAATGGCATCGAAACCTATTTTTTCTTCAAAAGAAGCCGGATATATCATCTACAACAAATTAGGGTGCAAAGGTACAAAAAAAGTAGAGACGCAAAAACTTGCGTCTCTACGAAAAATTGGTGGGACGTATAGGATTTGAACCTATGACCTCTGCCGTGTGGAGGCAGCGCTCTAAACCAACTGGGCTAACGTCCCGTTTTTGAGGCTGCAAAAATACGAATTTTTTTTGTACTTTTGTCAACTTTTTGAAAAAAATGAAAGAGGCTGATTATCAGGTTCAAGAGAAACTATGGAATAGCAACTATCTGAAAGTATGGATTGCTAATTTCATGATATTTTTCTCTTTCATGCTGTTGACTCCGCTACTTCCTCTTTACTTGAAGGAGACTTTTGATGCCAACAAGCAAACCATCGGTTTGGTATTATCGGGCTACACTCTGATGGCGTTGCTGATACGTCCTTTCAGCGGTTTTTTTGTGGACAGCTTTCCTCGAAAGAAGACTCTGTTGTTTTTTTATGGACTGTTCAGCCTTTTCTTTGGAGGATATTTGATAGCGGGAACCCTTTTGCTGTTTGCCATTGTCAGAACACTTCATGGGGCACCATTTGGAGCGGCAACGGTTTCCAACAGTACGGTAGCCATTGATGTGCTGCATCCTTCCCGACGTGCGGAGGGTATAGGCTACTATGGACTGAGCAATAACATTGCCTCTGCCATTGCACCGGCACTGGCCATCTATATTCTTCAGGTGTCCCACAGCTATGAGATGCTGTTTTGGCTGGCTTTTATCACCTCGGGCATCGGTTTTGCCATCAATTCAACTTTGAGGCTGAACAGTAGGGAGTTGATTCCCGACAAACCTAAAATCTCCTTAGACCGTTTTTTCCTGTTGAAAGGTTGGAGTGAAGGGTTAGCGATGGTGTGCTATGCTTTTTCGTATGGGGTATTGTCTACCTATGTAGCCATTTATGGCAAAGAAGACTTGGGTATTACTGGTGGAACGGGGGTGTTTTTCATGCTGCTTTCCGCCGGACTGATTCTTTCCCGACTGATAGGTAGTCGCAGTTTGCGCCAAGGGAAAATCGTGCAAAACGCTTCCGCGGGAGTGGTAGTATCGCTATTCGGCTATCTGATGTTCGCTGCTTTGCATAACCCTGTCGGCTATTACGGAGCGGCTCTGGTGATAGGCTTGGGCAATGGCCACATGTGGCCGGCCCTCCAGACGATGTTCATTAACTTGGCACCTCACACCCAGCGGGGAACTGCCAATTCGAGTGTGCTGATATGCTGGGATATCGGGGTGGGCTTAGGCATACTGTTGGGAGGTATCATTGCTGAGCATATCGGTTATCACCACGCTTTCTGGACCTCCTGGGCAGTGAATCTGGCAGGAGTGCTTTTCTTTTATCTATATGTACGACAAAGTTTTTTGAAAAATTAATTGAGATAGTTATTATGATCCGACAATTCGAACAATATCCCTCCCCTTGTTATATTATGTATGAGGAGGCTTTGGAAGCCAATCTGCAGCTATTGGACCTGGTACAGCAAGAAGCAGGAGTCTCTATTATCTGTGCCCTCAAAGGTTTCGCTTTCTGGCAGTCCTTCCCTTTGGTGAAGCAATATCTGGCAGGTGCTACCGCCAGCTCGTTGAACGAGGCTCGCCTAATAGTGGAAGAGATGGGTTGCGAGGCCCACACGTTTGCCCCTGTTTATTTGGAGGATGAGTTTGAGTCTTTATTGACTTTTAGCAGCCATTTGACTTTCAATTCATTGAGCCAGTGGGCAAAGTATAAACCAGTGGCCGAAAAGTTTCCTAAAAAGGTAAGCTTCGGCTTGCGAGTCAATCCGGAATATTCGGAAATAGAGACTGACTTATATAACCCGGCATTACCTGGCTCACGTTTGGGCATTTTGGCAGAAGATATGCCCGAACATTTGCCGCAAGGTATTGAAGGCTTGCATTTTCATGTGCTTTGCGAAAACGATAGCTATGCACTGGAGCACTGTTTGGAACATTTCGAAAAACGCTTCGGCCATTTGATTAAAGAATGTAAATGGGTGAATTTCGGTGGCGGACATCATATTACTCGTGAGGACTATAATATACCGCATTTGATTCAACTGCTGAAAGATTTCAAGAGTCGTTACCCCAATCTGCAGGATGTGATTTTGGAACCCGGAGAAGCGGTGGGCTGGCAGACAGGCGTGTTGACTTCCACAGTGGAAGATATTGTGGAAAACAAGGGCATCAAAATTGCCATGCTTAATATTTCGTTCTCATGCCACTTGCCCGATTGCTTGGAGATGCCTTATAAACCGGTGGTATTGGGTGCCAAAGAACCTGACGAGAACAGCAAAAATGTCTATCGTCTGGGAGGATGCTCCTGTTTGGCGGGTGACTTTATTGGTATGGGCGATTTTGCTTTTCCTGAACCCTTGGAGATAGGCGACCGTATAGTTTTCGATGATATGATTCATTACACCATGGTGAAAACCACCTTTTTCAATGGGGTAAGACATCCTTCTATTGGTATGATTCAGAAGGATGGAGAGTTTGTGTTGCTGGCTCAACCAGGAAGTTATGAAGATTATAAGGCAAAATTAGGCTAGTATCATAATTTTTTTGTATTTTTGTCGTTTATTTGAATTATAGTGAACAGGGGTCAGGGGACAGTGAATAAAAAACGATATTTCATAATTCTGAAACCTGAAACCTAAAACCTAAAAAAACATGGGCAAAGTTAGAGATTTCTTCACACCGCAGCATTTGGGCTTCCACTTGGTACTGGCTGCCATTATCTCGTTGGTATTGGCTGTTATTTGTCTGTTGATTCTGAAATCCTACACCCGACATGGTCGCGAGGTGGATATGCCTAATTTTGTGGGACAAAACAGCAAAGCATTGATAGATACATTGCTACCATCTGACTACATTGTGGTGATTACCGATGAGGTATACGACAAATCGATGGAGCCGGGCACGATTATCAAGCAGAATCCGGAAGCGGGCGAGAAGGTGAAAAAAGGCCGCAAGGTGTATCTGACAGTGGCTACTTCCGAACCTCCCACAGTGATTATGCCCGAGTTGCGCGATGTGTCTCAACGGCAGGCTGAAATCATGCTCAATGCGTTGGGATTGGAGCTGGAAGGAGTCATTCTGAAACCTAGTCCTTACGAAAATGCGGTTCTCGAACAACTGCATAATGGCAGAACTATTGCTGCCGGAACACAGATAAAAATGGGTGATAAGATTACGCTGGTGGTAGGAAGAGATATCAGTGAACTGCCACTTGGTGATAGCACTCAAGTTGAAAATTAATGATGAACATGAACTCTCGGTATAAAAAATACATAGTCTTTTTGCTGGCCTGCTTGTGTCTGAATATGATGCAGGCACAAGAGGTGTTGACGGGTTTGTCGCATAACCCGAGTTTGCTCAAACAGGAAAAAAGCAGAGTTAAAAACACGACTCCTGTCACTTTGCCTTTTCTTGATGATTTTTCAAACTATACGGGTCTTCCTAAATCCTCCTTATGGGGAGACAGGCAGGCTTTTGTCAACAACACTTATCCGATGTATCCTCCCACCATGGGAGTGGTCACTCTGGATGCTTTGGATGAGCATGGTGTGATATATCCCCATGCTGACCCTGAGCCGTTTGGAGCCGACACGCTGACTTCCAATCCCATCAGATTGGATTATAATAACGTGTATCACAGACCTATGCAGATTTCCGACTCAATATACTTCAGCTTTTATTACCAGCCGGGTGGAGCATCGCGTTCTTATCCGCCAGTAGAGTGGGAGCGAATAGGAGATAAGCCGGAAACTGATGACTCTTTGGTGGTGGAATTTGGTTATCCCACTGGCGACAGCATGTTTATCGGATATACTTATAGCGATTATGAGTTACCTTATAATCATGGACATGCAGACAGCACGGTATTCTCTCCAGGAGATTCATTGTTGAATCCGTTTTTGTTGCCGGATACAGTCTATTACATTTTTACTTTTTATGCCAATGTGGGCTCTTCAATCGAGTTACCATCCGATTCATTGTATGGTCCGGTTTACTGCTGGAATCATGTTTGGTCTACTCCAGGTTGCAATGTTGACGATTGGTTGGATGAGGATGAATATCATTTGCGCTATTTTAAGAAGGCGATGATTCCGATTACAGATCCGCAATATTTGAGAAGTGATTTCCACTTCCGTTTCAGGAATTATGCGAGTTTGGAATCTAATGGTTACGAAGCTTGGCAGTCGAATGTTGACCAGTGGCACATTGATTATGTGTTATTGAAACAAGGTAGCTCATGTAATGATCTGTATCCGCATGATGTGGCATTTGTAATGCCCACCACTTCTGCTTTGGAGGAATACCAGTCGATGCCTTGGAACCAGTTCCGTCCTTTAGATATGAAGGAAAGTTTCCATAATGACTTGTCCAATCTTTCTTCCAATGTCATCAACGTCTCTTATAGCTACAGGGTGACCTCTGAAAATGGGAGCTTGATAGCCGAGCAGCTTCCCACTTCTGAGAATGCACTTCCATATTATAATTATGGTCTGTATGTGAATCCTTTTCATACGGATCCTGCTATTAATTTCATCTATCCCTATAACGGAGCAGATAGTGCATTGTTCTATATTAAACACCTGTTCAATGTAACTGGTGGGGTGGGCGATGATTGTATTGCCAATGACACTTGTGTATTTCAGCAGAAATTCTACAATTATTATGCCTACGATGACGGTACCGCAGAAGCCGGTTATTCGCTGATTTCACAACTCACCAATCCTCATTCCTATTTGGCATTAAGGTTTACTTTGGCGCAACCCGATACCTTGAGGGGAGTAAGGATATGGTTCAACTCGGTGTTGGATGACGCGAATATGGAACAGTTTACCTTGATGGTCTGGAACGACTTTTTGGGTGAACCGGGTGAGGTTTTGCAGTCTGTTCCTAACCAATATCCTGGCCATGCCGAAGATCCGACAGAATTTATGTATTATGAATTAGAGGAGCCATTGGTGGTGGAAGGTACCTTTTATGTAGGAACCTATCAGACACACGAAGTGCCCTTGAATATTGGTTTTGACCAGAATAATGATGCCCGTGCCCATTGGTTGTACAAAACTTCATCCGAATGGCGGGAACCTTTCCTGTATGGCGCCCCGATGATTAGGCCTGTGCTGGGAAAAAAGTTCGACTGTACTCCTGTCAGGGAAGTTGAGCAATTGCAGTTTAGCGTTTATCCCAACCCTGCCGACCAGCAGATTACGGTGGTGATGGATGATGCATTTTCTCAGAATGTGGTGGCTGTGATGTACGACATGATGGGAAGAAAGGTGGCTGAATATATGCTCAATGACAGTTACAATGTTTTGAATATTAGCAATCTGAATAGTGGAATGTACTTGTTGCAGTTGCAATCAGACAGTCAGACCGCTATTCGAAAAGTTATTAAACGATAAAGTTATGAACTTAAACCTTGAACGTCCTTTAGTATTTTTTGATTTGGAAACCACGGGCTTGAATGTGGGTAAAGATAAGATAGTTGAAATCTCCTTGTTGAAAGTAATGCCCGATGGGGAAGAGATTACTCATACCATGCTTATTAATCCGGGTTGCCATATTCCTGCTGAGTGTTCAGAGGTGCATGGCATCTATGATATTGATGTGAAAGACAAACCCCGTTTTGAGGCTGTTGCCGACGAAATACTTGACTTTATAGGCGATGCCGATTTGGCAGGATTTAATTCCAACAAGTTCGACATTCCTTTGTTGGTGGAGGAATTTCTGCGTTGCGGCAAACGTTTGGACTTCCGCAACCGTCGCTGCATCGATGTGCAGAACATCTTCCACAAGATGGAACCCAGAAACCTGGTAGCTGCCTATAGACTCTATTGTGGCAAGGACTTGAACGATGCCCATCAGGCGGAAGCCGACACCAAAGCCACCTACGAAGTGTTGAAAGCTCAATTGGACAAATATCAAAATCAGGAATATGAAGACCGCAAAACAGGTATTAAATCGGTGCCGGTGCAGAATGACGTGAAGGCGCTGAGCTCTTTTTCTACCGAAACACGTCAGGTGGATTTTGCTGGTCATATTGTTTTCAACGACCGTGACGAGGAGGTCTTCAATTTTGGCAAGCACAAAGGCGAGACGGTAGAGAGCGTTTTCCGCAAGGAACCTTCCTATTACTCATGGATGATGAATGCGGACTTTCCTTTGTACACCAAGGAAATTATTACAATGATAAAAGAAAGAATGTTTTAATAAAGAGATTTAGAATATGAAGAAATTTGCCGTTGTTTTATGCGGCTGCGGTCCTATGGATGGTTCAGAGATTCATGAATCCGTCATGACGCTGCTCGCCATTGACAGAAATGAATGTCAATATACAATTTTTGCACCCGATGCGGATCAATATCATGTAGTGAATCACTATACCAAGGAAGTGATGAACGAAAAACGCAATATGCTGGTGGAAGCTGCCCGTATTGCCCGTGGTGATATCCACCCGCTAACTGAATTGAAGTCTGAGGATTTTGATGCAGTGGTATTCCCCGGAGGTTATGGTGCTGCCAAGAATCTGTTCAACTATGCCATCAAGGGTACAAAGGCGGTGGTTGACCCCACCGTTGAGAAGGTCATTAAAGACTTCCATGCCCACCGCAAACCTATAGGTGCACTGTGTATTTCTCCCGTCTTATTAGCCAAGGTATTGGGCAATATCACCATTACGGTGGGTACTGACGAGAGTACCATCAGCAATGTGGAGGCATTTGGCGCACAACATATCAATACGCAGCAGACCGAAGTTATTGCTGACAAAGAAAACATGGTATTCTCTACACCATGCTATATGCTGCCGGCCACTATTGCCGATATTGCCGATTGTGCCGAGAATCTGATTGAAACAATACTCGAAAACATCTGATGCGCGTCATCCTCGTTGGTTTTCCGGGATGTGGAAAGTCGTCCGTAGGAAAGAGGCTGGCAGCTAAGCTAGGCTGCGGCTTTGTGGATTTGGACGATGCCTTTGAGGAAGCATACCATGTTTCCATTCCTATTTTCTTTGCGAGATATAATGAGACCGCCTTCCGCTCGTGCGAGCGGAAGGTTTTGTTGGACAAACTGCAGGAGGATAATATAGTGCTCTCGTCGGGAGGAGGTACCCCTTGTTTTGCCGACAATATGCAGCTGATGAAAGAAAAAGGCATAGTGGTGTATATCAAGATGTCGCCCGTTTCACTTTTCGACCGGCTGACTCATGCCAAGCGCCCCCGTCCCTTGGTTCAGAAGCGCACCCCAGAGGAACTGAGCCAGTACATAGAGACCACCCTCTCGCAGCGCGAAGCCTTCTACAACCAAGCTCACATCACTGTAAAAGGAGAAAGCATTGACATTGAAGGATTGTGTGAGAAAATCATGACATACAAATGATATTGCAAATTAAATTTTTTCGTATCTTTGCGGCAAATTTGAGAAATGAAGTATAAACGTATATTATTGAAATTGAGTGGCGAGTCGTTCATGGGAGACGATGGCTATAGTATTGATTACCAAAAAATTCATCATTTTGCCACGGAAGTGAAATCAGCAGTGGACCGTAAGGTGCAAGTAGGTGTGGTTATCGGTGGTGGCAATATTTTTCGCGGAGTGAAGGGTGCCGGACGGGGTTTCGACCGTCGTCAGGGCGACTATATGGGCATGCTGGCTACAGTAATCAACTCGATGGCCCTGCAAGCCGTTTTGGAAGAAATAGGTGTCAATGCCAAGGTGATGTCTGCTCTTAAAATTGAGGGTATCTGCGACAAGATTTTCTTCAAAAACGCTATCGCTTGTTTGGAAGCCGGTCAGGTGGTGATTCTTTCTGCCGGTACGGGCAATCCGTTCTTTACTACCGACTCGGGCGCTGCCCTGCGTGCAGTGGAAATTGGAGCTGAACTGCTGCTGAAGGGAACCCGCGTGGATGGTGTTTATACGGCTGATCCCGAAAAAGACCCCACTGCCACCAAGTACGACGACATCACTTTTGATGCCTGCTACGAGAAGAAACTGAATATCATGGACCTTACAGCGTTTACCCTCTGTAAGGAAAACAATATGCCCATCTGTGTGTATAACGCCAATGTTCCGGGTAATTTGGGTAAGATCCTGGATGGCGAGAAAGTGGGTACGTTGGTACACAAATAGCAAACAACTATGGCAGAAGAAAACATTACTACTCCAGTCAAAAGCGAAGCGGAAATTGCCGCTGAGCAAGAGAACGAAAAGAAGCTGTACAGCAAGGCACGCAATAGGGCCGCTTTCAGAATTCACCTGATGATTTTTATCTTGGTGAATGCCCTGTTCTGGGTCATCTGGTATTTTGTTTTCAGAGGGACTGAAGCCAATGATGTCTTCTTCAAATCAGTGCTGTTTGTCACTATTGCATGGCTCATCATTCTCATAGGCCATCATATCTTTGTCAGAATCTTTGATTCGACCATCGTGGAGAAAGAATTGAAGAAAATTAAAAAAGAGATAGAGGAGCATGAAAAGGAGTTGCAGAGACTGAAAACCGTTGCCGAACAGAAAAAGGCTGAATTGATGAGAAAACGACAAGAGGGGGAAAGTAACAATCAACAGGATAATCAAGAACAAAACTAATAGATATAGATATGGAAGAAATTGCAAAATTATTGGCTCAGGCCAAAGAAAATATGAGTTCGGCAGTGGCTTTTTTTGAAAAAGAACTGCAGAAAGTGCGTGCTGGCAAGTCCAGTCCCCAGATGCTTGAAGGGCTGAAGGTGGATTACTACGGCAATCCCACCCCCATCGAACAGGTGGCTAACATCAGCACTCCGGATGCCCGCCAGATTATTGTGCAGCCATGGGAACGCACCATGCTGCAACCTATCGAAAAGGCTATCCTGGCTGCTAACTTGGGCTTTACTCCCCAGAACACCGGTGAGTTTATCCGCATTGTGGTGCCCACTCCGACCGAAGAGCGTCGTAAGGAGTTGGTGAAAAAGGCTAAGCAGGATGCAGAACAGCTGAAGGTGAGTGTGCGCAACATTCGCCGTACAGCTAACGACTCTGCCAAGAAACTGAAAGACAACGGTATTCCTGAAGATGCAGTGAAGAAACTGGAGACTGACATCCAGAAAATCACCGATGAGTTTGTGGGCAAGGTGGACAAGATGGTGGAAGCCAAAGAAAAAGAAATTATGACTGTATAATAAATAACCTTAAAACTTTACAATTATGAATTTACCTGCTAATTTGAAGTATTCAAACGACCACGAATGGTTGAAAATGGACGGTGATGTAGCTTACGTTGGTATCACCGCTTTTGCTGCTAACGAATTGGGTGACATCGTTTTCTTGGATATCACCACCGTTGGTGAAACACTGGAAGCTAATGAAGTATTCGGTACTGTGGAAGCTGTTAAGACAGTTTCTGACCTGATGCTGCCCGTTGGCGGTGAAGTGCTCGAATTCAACGAAGCTTTGAACGACAATCCTGGTGTTATCAATACCGATCCTTACAATGAAGGATGGATTGTAAAAATCAAAGTGACCAATCCTGCTGAAGCTGACGCCCTCATGGATGCAGCTGCATACGAGGCATTTATTGGATAATCATAAGGTTTTTAATAATTATCAGAAAGGCCATGCTGCGTTCTTGACAGCTGGCCTTTTGTTTTCAAATTAAACAAAAATGAAATACGTCATTGTAGGCGGTGTGGCCGGTGGAGCTACCGCAGCAGCAAGGTTGCGCAGACTGGATGAGAATTGCGAAATAGTAATGTTTGAGAAAGGAGAGCATATCTCGTATGCTAACTGTGGTTTACCATATTATATTGGTGACACTATCACGGAGAAGAAAAACCTTTTGCTGCAAACGCCTGTTAGTTTTGGTAATCGCTATGATGTGGATGTCAGAGTGCGCTCGGAGGTAACGGCTATTCATCCTGAATCTAAAACAGTAAGTGTCAGAAACCTTATTAATAATAAGGAATATCAGGAAACTTATGACAAGTTGGTACTGTCACCGGGAGCTAATCCGATTGTTCCATCTCTGCCAGGCATAGCATCTCCTCGTATTTTCACCTTACGTAATGTACAAGATACAGAGAGAATCAAAGAATATGTGTCAGCAGTTTATTCCAAACTGAAAAAGGTGGTGGTAGTAGGTGCTGGCTTTATCGGCTTGGAGATGGTGGAGAACCTCAAGAAAACAGGGTTTCATGTAAGCTTGGTGGAGAAAGCGCCGCAAGTGATGACGACCGTGGATGCCCCCATTGCCGCTATGGTACAAAAACAGTTGAAAGAGCAACAGGTGGAGGTGATGCTGCAAACAGAGGCAACATCATTTGAAAGCAAGGAAGATCGTATAGTGGTGAGCCTGTCAAATGGCCAGCAGATTGAAGCTGACTTTGTGATTCTGAGCATAGGGGTGCGCCCAAATACGACATTGGCAAAGGATGCCGGACTTCGAATTGGCGATGCAGGAGGAATCTGGGTGAATGAATATCTTCAGACTTCCAATATGGATATCTATGCCCTTGGTGATGCCATAGAATTTCCACATCCGCTTAGTAAAATATCTTATTGCTGCTATTTGGCTGGACCCGCCAATCGTCAGGCTCGTATTTGTGCCGACAATATCGTGTTGGGCAATAAGGAAAAATATCGGGGATCTATTACTACCGCTATAGCTAAAGTGTTTGATTTGACGGTGGGATCTGCCGGCTTATCAGAACACTATCTGCAAAAAAACAATATCCCTTATCTTACCTCTATTACCCATCCATTCTCTCATGCCACCTATTATCCGGGAGCCAAACAGATGAGTATCAAAATTAATTTTGCACCTGAAAGTGGTCAATTGCTGGGCGCTCAAATCGTAGGTATGGAGGGCGTAGATAAGCGTTTGGATATGATGGCTTCAGTGATGAGTAGGGGAGGAAGTGTCTATGAATTGGCAGATATCGAGCATGCATACGCACCTCCGTATTCTTCTGCCAAAGACCCCGTGGCTTATGCGGGTTATGTGGCTGAAAATATCTTGACCCATCGGGTTGTCCCTATGCAATGGGATGAACTGCAATCTATTTTGTCGAAACAAGGATGGCAGGACGAGTATTTTCTTTTGGATGTCCGCTCAGCTATGGAAGTGAAAAATGGTATGATTGAGGGAGCTGTCAATTATCCTGTTGACGAGTTGCGTGAATTTGTGGATGACATTCCAGAAGACAAGAAAATCATTATTTATTGTGCAGTAGGTTTGAGAGGTTATATTGCTTCCCGCATCCTGGTGCAGTCGGGCTTTGAGCAAGTGTATAATTTGTCGGGAGGCTATAAGACCTATCAACTGATGATGAATTGACAATTGACAATTGATAATTGACAGTTGACAATTACTAATTAACATGAAATCATCAACACGAAGTCATTAAAATCATGGCAACCATTACCACCGTCACCGACCTCTCTCTCCCTGAATTGGAAGTCTTCTCCATGTTCACCGAGGCACAAATGCGTCGTAGCAAAGAAAGCACAAATGGAATTTTTCTAGCTGAAAGTCCCAAGGTGATAGAGATCGCCTTGGAGGCGGGTTGTAAGCCGCTAGCTATTCTTTCAGAAGAGAAAGTTATAGAAAGACAAGGAAGGACAATCTTAGAGCGTTGTCCAGACACTCCTGTATATACTGCTGACAGCAAGTTGCTTACCGAGATTACAGGCTATCACTTGACCAAAGGAATGATGTGTGCCATGAAACGTCCGGCCGACCGTTTTATGGAGGAGGTGTGTGAGGATGCTCGACGAATCGTGGTAATGGAGGGTCTGACCAATGTAACCAATGAAGGGGCTATATTCCGTTCGGCAGCAGCCTTGGGTATGGATGCAGTGCTGCTGACTCCCAACTGTTGTCATCCGTTGAACCGACGTACGGTGAGGGTGAGTATGGGAGCGGTGTTTCAGGTGCCGTGGGCCTTTATTGGCAATAATCCCGATGAGTGGCCAGGCATTGGTATAGCGAAACTGCATGCGATGGGATTCAAGACAGCTGCCATGGCGCTTACTGACCAGTCTATTAGTTTGGATGATCCGGCTTTGAGAGAGGTGGATAAACTGGCGGTCATCATGGGGACAGAGGGTGATGGGTTGACCAGCGAGACCATAGGGGCGTGCGACTTTGTGGTGAGGATTCCTATGCGCCACGGAGTGGATTCGCTCAATGTTGCCGCTGCCGCCGCAGTGGCGTTTTGGGAGTTCTCTAAAATATAGATGCAGATAGAATAGTTTAACAATTCCGTATGATGTACTGTATGTTATCTTTATTGAATCTGATATATTATAGAATTTTGAAAATAAATTAATTATGAGAAATATTGTATTGTTTTTTGCGATAGTATTGATAAGCAAGGCTGTTTTCGCTCAGAGCGTAACCCTCACCTTCACCGCCAAGGATGCGGCCAACCAGTATGTGCAACTCAACCGTGTGGTCATTAGCAACCTGACTAAGAACTGGCAAGAGACCATATATTGGCCCGACACCACTTTGACCATGCAGAATGGTACGGGAATTGAAGATAGAGAGACGCAATACACCCCGTCTCTACAAGTGTTCCAAAACAACCCCAACCCCTTCACTGGCACCACTGAGGTAAACCTGATGGTGGCAAATGAAGGTATGGTATATTTGCAAATTGCCGATGTTAATGGTAAAATTATAGAGACTCAAAATTTTGCGTCTTTACAGGAAAGTACTTACAGATTCCGCATCACCCTTGCCACTGTCGGTACTTACGTGATGACCGCCCGCCAGAACGGCCAAACCTCATCCATCAAAATGGTATGCATTGGCGGCGCTGATGCCAACAAAATGGAAATTATAGGAAATGTAGGGAAGCAATTCACCGAGTCTGAAACCCAGGCGAAAAACGCCCCCAAATACACCACAACAAATCCTTTCAATTTTGGCGACCAGATGGAATACGTGGGCTATGCCACCATTAACGGCACCGAGGTGGAGAGCCAACATATAACTCAAGCGCAAAATGTTTCACAGTCGATTGTTTTGCAGTTCGCTGAAACAAGCGGCGACACCACGCAGGGTGGTCAACCCTGTCCCGGAGCGGCCACGGTGACCGATATAGACAATAACACGTACAACACGGTGCAAATCGGCAACCAGTGCTGGATGAAAGAGAACCTACGTACCACTTGTTATGCTAATGGTACAAGCATTGCATTGGGAAGTAGCACAAGTACCGTAATGGCTTACCGCTATTATCCCAATAATGATCAATCCAACGTTCCTACATACGGTTATCTGTACAACTGGCCAGCAGTGATGGGTAACTCATCCACCAGTAGTGCCAATCCCAGTGGAGTACAGGGCATTTGTCCAACCGGCTGGCATGTTCCGAGTGATGCGGAGTGGACACAGCTGACCGATTATGTAAGCAGCCAGAGCCAGTATGTGTGTGGTGGAGACACCAGCTATATAGCCAAGGCCTTGGCTTCTACCACAGGCTGGACCAGTTTCACAGGTACTTGTGATGTGGGCTACAACCCCAGTGCCAACAACGCGACAGGCTTTTCGGCCCTTCCTGCTGGCAGCCACATCGGCTCCTTCAACGACGATTTCGGTCACCGTGCCTACTTTTGGAGTGCGTCGGAGGAAAATGACTACATAGCGTACTCCCGCATTCTTGGCTACAAGTATGCCAGCGTGTACATGAATGACTACTTTAAGGACCATGGGTTCTCGGTCCGTTGTATTCGCGATTAGAGCAGACCGCATAAGTGACAAAGAAGTTCTTCTTCGATATATTAAAAATTGAAATTTTAAGATGCTGAGATAGAATCAGATAGATTAAAATTGTATTAAAAACATTACTTTTTGTAATTTATACTTGCTTTTTGTAAAGTTTTGTTGTATTTTTGCAGCGACAAAAACACAGGTTTAACCTTTAAAAATTTTAAGTCATGAGAAACACAAAATTTTTATTGCCAAGCAAGTTCAAAAATGCAGGTTGGTGGATTTTCGGCATCACCCTGGTATTGATTATCCTTCATTTCGCTTTTCAGAGCCAATGCGACTTCAGCGTTAACACCATCCGTTCATTTCTCGGGATGGAGCGATTGGGTCCCAAGGAGACTCAGCTCACCACCATTTTTTCCTCTTCTTTTGGTCCAAACGACGACCTTCTGCTGACATTTATCGGTATTCTACTTATTGTAGCTGGCATATTCATCGGCTTCTCCCGTAACAAGGAGGACGATGAATTCATCGAGCAACTACGCTATGAGTCGCTAATCCTGTCACTGTATATCAACAGCGGAATTGTGTTGTTGTGTCTGATTTTCGTGTGGGGATTCTCCTTCTTGTGGGTGATGACGATAAACATCTTCTCCACGCTGTATGTCTTCATTTTTTGTTTTTATCTTCGTTTGTATCTCAATAAACGTTCATTGCGTCATGAAAAACAGGATTAAAGTAGCACGAGCCGAGATGGATATTACTCAAGGCGAATTGGCGGACATAATAGGCGTGACCCGTCAGGCTGTAAACTCTATAGAACTGGGGAAGTATGTTCCCAGCACATTATTGGCTTTGAAGATGGCCCAGTATTTTGGCAAAACAGTGGAAGAACTTTTTATATTAGAGGAAGGAGATTAACAGGATGAATGCAAAAGAGCAAACCTACGAGTCGTTGTACAAACAGATTCGTTCGCTGATAGAAGGCGAGCAGGATGAGATTGCCAATATGGCCAATATGGCTGCGTTGATTCACGAGACTTTCCATTTCTGGTGGACAGGTTTTTACCGAGTAAAAGGACAAGAGTTGGTATTGGGGCCTTTTCAGGGCCCCATTGCCTGTACTCGAATCGCGTATGGTCGCGGGGTATGCGGTACTGCTTGGCAAGAGCAGAAGACCATTGTGGTGACTGATGTGGAGCAGTTTGAAGGACATATTGCATGCAGTAGTGCCTCAAAGAGTGAGATTGTGGTGCCTGTATGGCGTAATGATAAAATTGTGGCGGTTTTGGATATTGACAGCGAAAAACTGGCCACTTTTGACGATACCGACCGTATAGGGTTAGAGAAAATAGCGGCTTTGCTGAATTAATTGGCACAAAAGCACATTGACACATTCGCACATTAAAAAATTTTGTATTTTTGCAACGATTTTTCGGTGAGCGGTTTTTGTTATGAAAATCGCGAGAGGGAAACAGGTGAGAATCCTGTACAGTACCCGCTGCTGTAAGTTTCAGCGAACCGGGAACACTCCGCAAGCCACTGTTGACCAGTATCAATGGGAAGGCGAAGTTCCAGGTGAAACAAGTCAGAAAACCTGCCGACAAATCAAAAAAAGTGAACAGCTTCGGGAGGTAGGCTTACACTGACAAAGAAGACGCGAGTCGATTTCTCATTGTATTCATTTCCCCAAGCATAGGCACGAAATTTTATGTTATAACTTAAAAATATAATGCTTATGAAAAAAATCTTACTCTTTTTGCTGGTTGTAGCAAGTTTTTTGGGCACTGTCAATGCTCAACAACCACACGATGCTACGATTGATGCTGACGACATCATTTATTGGGTAGGTAATGGTGATAATGAGGTGATTCTCGCTGTAAACTGGTGCAATCCTTCAGTGGCAAAGGCTTGGGGTGTACGCTTCAGTGGCGAGAGTGCAATGGTGGCTGACATTATGCACACTATCGAATTGTATGACTCCCGTATTCATTTTGAAGGGGATGGTTTTATCTCCAATATTACTTTTGCTGATGGAACCCATGACAACTATACTCCAAGCGAATATTGGATGTACAATGTCAATGGCGTTGGAGCAATGTTAGGTGTTGACGAGCAGATGGTAGAGGATGGTGATGTTATCAAGTTTGGAGATTCCGGTTGTGCTGATGATGTTGACGAAAACTGGAATTATGTTTGGGCTACTCCCATTGCTCCAGTGGAATTGCCCGCTTTATCAACTGAAGTGTTTGATGGTATTGTCGGCTCGGAAGGCTGTCAGGCTATCAAATATGATAATCCTGCTATCTTGGGTTGGGCTACCTCTTGTGTGGTGACCCGTGGTTATCAGAATATTGCCAATGGCGAGAACTCTGCCTTGGCTGACTATGGAACTGATGCTGATGGTGTTGGTCCGTCAAGCGAATCTACCGGTAATGGTGTGGTGAGTCTGGGTGATGCAGGTTATGCCGTATTGACTTTTGGTATGCCTATCAGCAATGGTGAGGGTTATGATTTTGCCGTGTTTGAAAATTCGTTGAATCATACTTTTTTGGAATTGGCTTTCGTGGAAGTCAGCTCTGATGGGGTACATTATTATCGTTTCCCCTCTGTTTCCAATACCCAAACCGAACAGCAAATTAGTAATGGTGGCTCTGTAGATGCTACCAAACTGCACAACTTGGCTGGCAAGTATATTGTGGGTTGGGGTACTCCATTCGATTTGGAAGAACTGGAGGGTTACAGCAATCTGGACATCAACAATGTGACCCATGTGCGTGTTGTTGACGTGGTGGGTAGCATTGATCCTTTGTATGGAACTACTGATAAGAATGGTCATCTGATTAACGATCCTTATCCGACACCTTGGAATACCAGTGGTTTTGACTTGAGTGGTGTGGCTGTGATGAACGGCTGGACTCCTTCTTCAGTCAATAACTACCAGCAGGAAATCAGCTTTATGGCTTATCCTAATCCCTGCCAGAATGTGTTGACTGTGAATAATGTGATGGTGAATGAACCTGTTTCATTGTTCAACGCCCTGGGCCAGCAGATTTGGAATGGTATGACTCAGGATACTTCTATGCAAATTGACCTGCAGGCTTATCCTGCTGGCATATATATGTTGCAAATAGGAACCCAAATGACAAAGATAGTTAAGAGATAACATATTGTTGTGGAGACGCATGCGTCTCTACCAATTTGTGTGGAGATTTGTGTAATTTAATTGGTGAAAGGGTGCGGTCGTGAGGCTGCACTCTTTTAATATACTGTTTAAGGAAGAGCTTCTATTAGTTTGGTCATCTTTTTGCGATAGGCTTCCACTTCTTGAAAATAGCGTAGTTGATTGCGTGTGCGGATGAGGTTATGTTCAGGAGAGCTGATTTTATAGTAGATGTCGCCGTTGAGGTAGTCGGTGAGGAAGCGCACAGCCTGCATCATGGGGAATAGGGCAACTGCAAAGGGCAAATGTTGTCGTTCTATAGGGGTAAGAAAAGAAGTTGTTGATTCAAGGTAGCCCCGTGTAAAAGCTTCGAAAATATCCCAACGGAAAGCAATCTTGTCTAAGTCGGGCGAGTCCTCGGGCTGGCTGTTGGCAGCAGTGCGCAAGAAGTCTCCGTAGTCGGAGAAAATATAGGCGGGCATCACGGTGTCGAGGTCGATAACGCATAGCACATGGCCTTCGTGGTCAAAAAGCATGTTGTTCACTTTTGTATCGCAGTGGCAGACGCGTTTAGGTAGCCGTCCTTGGCGATGCAGTTGTTCGGCCAGACACATCTTCTCAGCGTATGCCCCAATAAGTTCCAACTCCTTACTTACTCCCTTTACGCGACCTGCAGCGTCATGAATCACCGCTTGGTGCAGTTGCTTAAGTCGCAGTTCCATATTGTGGAAGTCAGGAATAGTTTCACCTAAGGGCTCTTTTAAGTCGATAAGTTGCTGTTGGAAAAGGCCGAAAGCCTGCCCACAGTCATAACTGCTTTGGGGTGTTACCTCTTCTAAAGTGAGCGTATCGGCAATATAAACACTGAGGCGCCAGTAATGCTGACCGTCATAGTGATAGGTTTTACCGGTAGGGGTGGGAACAAAACGCAAAACTCGTCGGTCAATATCAGTAATCCCTTGTTCCACCAGCTTGCGGCGTAAATGGTGGGTGACCGCCTCTATATTGTGCTGCAAGAGTTCCACATCTGTGAAAATATGATGGTTGATGCGTTGCAACACATAATCGGGTTTTTCCTTTTCTTGAGTCTGGACTAGAAAGGTATCATTGATGAGTCCGTTGCCCAAAGGTGTAACAGAGGCAACAGTTCCCTCAATACGGAAATGCTGCACAATGTCTATCAACTTATTCATTGTTGGCGAAGGCATAGCTAAACCCATGAATACGGTTCCAAGCCCCACGGGTGAAGTCGGGGATGGCCACGGGAGCGGAGCCGTTCTCCAAAGAAATGCGGGTCAGCGGTCCGAGGCAGCACCATTCAGCCATATCGTAAACATCCATGTCGAGCGGCAGGCCGTTGTGCAGACAATAGACCAAACGGTAGTCCATCAGGAAGTCCATACCTCCGTGTCCGCCCACTTGGCGTGCTTTTTCTTCCAATTCCTGTACAAAGGGAGGCAAATATTTCTTTAGCATCTCCTGACACAGTTCATCGGGCAGGGCAGCATGGGCATTCAGGTTTTGAAAGTCGGCTGTTTCGGTATTGTCAAGTTGTCCCGAACGGAACAGCAGTTGTGGGATGGGGTATTTGCTGGCATAGCCATCAGCACCCACTACTTGATACATGCGGCTGTAGGGACGTGGGGTCAGCACATCGTGCTGGATGAGCATGGTTTTGCCGTTGACTGTGCGGATAAGTGTGGAAGTCTGGTCACCGTTTTGGAAATCGGGGCAGTCTTTGCCGGTTTGTTTCTTCACTACTTTGGGACCATTACAAGATTTGGTGTCCATAGCCACCAGATAGTCCATACGGTCGCCACGGTGGATGTTCAGCACCTGGCAGTCGGGTCCGATGCCGTGGGTGGGGTAGATGTCGCCACGATTCTTCATATTATAGTCCAAGCGCCAGTTGTTCCAGTATTCCGGCCAGAACTCATCGAGGTTGTGCAGGTAGGAGCCTTCCACATGCAGCACTTCTCCGAAGAGTCCCTGCTGGGCCATGTTCAAGGTGGCTATCTCGAAAAAGTCGTAAACGCAGTTCTCCAGCATCATGCAATGCATACGGGTGCGTTCGCTGGTGTTGATGAGATCCCATATCTCGTCCAAGGTCATAGCCGCTGGCACCTCGATAGCCACATGCTTGCCGTGTTCCATAGCATAGATGGCCAATGGCGTATGGTGTATCCAGTCGGTGGCGATGTAGATGAGGTCGATATCATCGCGCTCGCACATCTTTTTGTAGGCTTCCACACTGCCGCTATAGCCAGTGGCGCGAGGTCTTCCTAACTTTTCCAACAGTTTCTGGCACTCCTCCACACGGTCGGCTTCCACATCACAGAGGCCTTTGATAGCGGTGCCTTCTATCTGTGCAAAGCGTTCCACGGCACCCGGACCGCGCATACCTAAGCCGATGAAGCCTACGCGCACGGTGTCCATAGGTGGGGCTGTCAGTTGCAGAACATCGGTCTGCCCCTTAGGCCGTTCAGGAACAGGGGTCTCTATTTTAGTTAACCAGGTGCGTTGACCGCATGAAACCAGCAGCCAAACTAAACTCATCAGGAGAATGATTTTTTTCATATTATGTTATTTTAAGGGTGATATTATCCGAAAATCTTTATAAACGCAAAAAAGATGCCTCCAATCAATAGATAAATGAAAATGATTACGAAGAAAGTGAACAGGAAGGCCACTATGAATTTCAGAATGGTGCGCCACCAACTGTATCCCGAAAACTTTTTGATGGGAACCAATACCAGCAAATACGACAGGGAAGCCAAAGTGGAGAGACAGAAAAAGTTAAACACAATATTGTAAATGGAGTACATGTTGACGGAATAAAGTAGTGCGATAAAGAACTCGGAATAGCGCAGGTTGGGGGCGTTGGGACTATGTCGGAAGAACTGGTACAGACAGCCTGAAATAAACAAAACAATCAGCAAGGCAGCGATACTTGGAAACTTATCTTCAAAGCTATCCAGGGTGTTAAAAAAATCGCTGAGTTTGGTGGATAGCTCTTCCTTTTGCTCCTCGGTGATAAATTTTTTTTCATCTGAGACTTGCGAATCGGATTCCAGAGACTGCTGTTCTTGTACCTGTTCAACATTATTCGCTAATAGGGTAGTATCTTCTTTTATGACAGAAACAGAATCGGCCTTAGCAGTAGTTTCAGTTTTTGCTGTTTTTTCTTCGCCATGGGTAATCCCTTTGATATTAACTCCGTGGGTGACAAATACCGAGATGGCAGCGAGCAGTATGTATAGTTTGAAAGGCGAAAAATAGGAGGCCTGCATTCCACCCACATAATCACGAATCAGGTAGCTGGGACGAAGTATGAGGTTGAGCATGGTGCGAAACATGCCCCTGTCGCCAAGACCGACTGCATCAAAAAAGTTTATTATAGCCACCTTGAAGGAATAGCGGCCCAATTTTTCAGATTGTCCGCAGCGGGGACAGTAGTTGCCCTTATAGTGGTCATGACAGTTGGCGCACTCATGCTCCTCCTCAGTCATTGGCTTGGGTTGGTAAGGCCTTTGTTGCCACTCTCTGAACTGTCTGATTTTCTCTTTGATGCTGAATTTCTTTTTGTTGCTGTTGCGATGTTTCTTCGTATGACTGTCGGGTTGAGGAGACTCAACAGTTTCTTTTATTAATTCTTCGGAAGATTCAATTGTTTCAGCCATTGTTTTTAATTTGATGCAAAAATACGAATTTTTTATTGATACATTGGCACATTAAAAAAATTTGTATCTTTGCACCCTTAACCCTAAAAATAATATTGTTATGAAACTCTTGCTGATCAGTAATTCCACAAACTATAAGGAACAGTATCTTGGCTGGTGTATGCCTTTGATTGCTGACTTTCTGAAAAACGAAAAGAAAAACATCCTTTTCTTCCCCTACGCGGGTATCAATATTGGCGGGAAAGCTTACCCGGAAAGCTATGATGCCTATACCGAAAGGGTACAAAAGGTGTTCAAAGATTTCGGTTTCAAGGTAACTTCTATTCATAAAGCCAAAAATCCTGTGGAGGCTGTCAACAAGGCCGACGTGATTATGGTGGGTGGTGGCAATACCTTCCATCTGGTGTCGGAAATCCACAAATACAAACTGATTGAGCCTGTGCGTCGCAAGGTGCTGGAAGGAACTCCTTTCTTGGGTTGGAGTGCAGGTTCCAATGTAGCTTGTCCCACTTTGCGTACAACCAACGATATGCCAGTGGTGATGCCCGAAAGTTTCGACTGCTTCGATTTTGTTCCTTTCCAAATCAATCCTCACTACATCGACCCCTATCCGGAAAAAATCAACGACGCTATCCGTCACGGTGGGGAAACCAGACAGGTGAGAATTGAGGAATTCTTGGCGGTGAATCAGGAAATCACGGTGGCTGGCTTGCGTGAAGCTACCGCTTTATGGGTGGAGAACGACCGCATTACGCTGATGGGCGAGCGCCCGATGCGTGTGCTGAAGTTCGGAAAGAAACCCCGCGAGATTAAACCCGGCAGCACTTTCGATTTTGCCCTTAAATCTAATTAAGAATTAAAAACTAAGAACTAAGAATTCCACTTCTATCAGTTTTAATTCTTAACTCTTAATTCTTAGTTGAAAAAACGAATAAACAATTCAACAAATAAACAAATCAACATAAAGCTATGGTTGACCTTTCAGTAAAATACATGGGATTTAAGTTGCGCAGCCCTCTGATTTTGGGCAGTTGCGCGTTGACCAAAGATCTTGATAAACTCAAACAGGCCGAGGAGGCTGGTTTCGGTGCAGTGGTGCTGAAATCCATCTTCGAGGAGGAAATCCGTCACGAGGTAAATTCAGTGGTGGACGACGACAGTGCGTTGATGTATCGTCAGGCTTACGACTACATGGTGCAGTATCAGGAAATGGCTTCTTCTGCCAAGTATCTTGACCTGATTAAGAATGCTACCGAGCAGCTGTCTATTCCGGTGATTGCCAGCGTGAACTGTGCATCTCCCAAAGGATGGACCAAGTATGCCAAGTTGATTCAGGATGCCGGAGCAAAAGCATTGGAGATTAATTATTTCATTTTGCCGGCAAGCATTGAGCATAATGCAGACTTCTATTATAGGTCGTATGTGGAATTGGTGGAGAATCTGAAAAGGACCATCTCGATTCCTTTTGCCTTGAAGGTTTCCACCTATTTCACCGATATGGCTCATTTCCTGCAGAAACTGTCCTATACCGGTATCAGCTCACTGGTGATTTTCAACCGTTTCCATGCGCCTGATATCAATATCGACAAGTTGGAGTTCACTTCCACCAACAGTTTGGGTAACGAATATGAGTTGAGCAACACGCTGCGCTGGACAGGACTGCTGAGTGGCAATCTGCGCTGCGATTTGTCGGCTACTACGGGTGTGCATGATGGCAAAGGCCTGATTAAACTGCTGCTGGCTGGTGCCAATAGTGTTCAGGCGGCTTCGGTGTTCTATCAGAAGGGTATCAATTATGGTACTACCATGCTGATGGAATTGAAGGACTGGATGGAGAAACACGGCTACAACTCAGTGGACGATTTCCGTGGACTGATGAGTTACAAGAAAGTGGAGAATCCTGAATCTTATTTCAGAATCCAGTTCATGAAACACATGGCTGGCATCGAATAGAATGATGAAAAAAAAGCTGGTTTTATGGATTACTGCCGCAGTGCTTTTGTTGGTGGCGGCAGGCATTGTACTATGGCATCACCACAATGCTGCTTCTTCTGATAACAGCCGTAAGCATGAGGTCAGTAATGTTGACTTGCGTAAGGCAGAGAAGCAGATAGATATTCATATCAAAAGATATGAAGAGGCACTGTTTTCATTGGATACAGCCCATTTGGCTGAGGGATTGAAGCAACTTGCGACAGAGTATCCCGAGATATTGATTGATAAAAACGCCTGGAAAGACCCTCGGATGTTGTATCAGCTGAAAGCCTATATCTCCGATCCCATTATTAGGGAAATTTATGAGGATGTAATGAGGGCTTTCCCCGATTTGAAGGATATTGAAGCGGAACTGAATGCAGCAATGAGCTACTACCTGACTTATTTCCCCGAAGACTCTTTGCCTGTCTTTTATACTTTGGTGCCAGGATTGAATATTGATATGCCCACGGTGTATGGCTATGGTAACGACATTTTCATCCACTTGGACATGTATCTGGGTAGCGACTACAAGTATTATTCACAGATAGGAATGCCCATGTTTGTGATTCAGCGTTGCGACAGGAAGTATCTGGCAGTGGAGTGTGTGAGCAAGGCCATTGTGTATAGATATCTGTCTCAGAAGCAGCCGCTGACTTTATTGGACAACATCATATATGAAGGTAAAAAGATGTATTTTACCGAGATGATGTTTCCCGACAAGCCAGAGGCGGATGTGATTGAATATTCTCCTGAGAAATACGAATGGGCGGTGAAAAACCAGGGAAAGGTTTGGTCGTATATCATCGAAAAAGACCTGCTGTTTTCCAAGCAAAACAAAGATATCCGTCAATTTGTGGATGATACTCCCTTTACCAAACCGTTTAACAACACATCTCCTGGCAGGATGGGGGTTTTCATCGGCTGGAAGATTATCCAGAAATATATGGAAAATAACCCAGATGTCACTCTTCAAGCTTTGATGGAAGATTCTGATTCACAGCAGATATTGAATAAATCCGGATACAAGCCGCAAAATAAAAATTAACATTTGAGGCTAAAATTATAAAATTTTGCAACAATTATCAAAAATATAAAATTTATTTGTATCTTTGCAGCGAAATTTAAAACTATACAATTATGTCAGGAGTAAACAAAGTTATTTTAGTGGGACGTTTGGGCAAGGATCCCGAAGTCATCACTTTTGAGGGAGGTGTCAAGAAAGCCAATTTCACAATGGCCACTTCCGAGTATCGCAAAGACAAAGAAGGCAATCGGGTGGAATTCACCGAATGGCACAACATTGTATGTTGGCGCAATTTGGCCGAGAATGCCGAAAAGTATCTGGTGAAGGGTAAAATGATTTATGTGGAGGGTAAACTCCGCACCCGCAGTTGGGAAGACAACGGTGCAAAGCGTTACATTACGGAGGTAGAGGCTTCCACTTTTACCATTTTGAGCAGTAAATCGGACGATACGGAGCAAAAAGTTCCGAATATGACCACTACGGCTCCGGTTACTGTTCCGGCAGCACCGCAGCCTTTGGAGGAGAGTTTCCCGCCAGAGACCGACGACCTGCCGTTCTAAAAGACAAAAAGGTGACGTTTTCGTCACCTTTTTTTGTAGCCCCGCTGGGAATCGAACCCAAATCTCAGGTTTAGGAAACCTCCGTTCTATCCATTGAACTACAGAGCCGTTTTTGCGGCTGCAAATTTACTTCATTTTTCTTTATCTTCGACCAAATAAAAAAAAATGTTATCTTTGCCGCCGATTTTAGAAAAGGAGTCATTATGTCAAATGAAAAGTTCGCAATCATCGGTGCCGGCCATTTTGGTTCAGCAATAGCCACCGCCCTTTCAGAGAAGGGAGCGGAGGTTTTGGTCATCGATTCTGATATTAATGTGGTGCAGGATATCTCTGAGGATGTGGCTTATTCAGTGTGTATTGACGCGACCAACAAGCGTGCGCTGATAGGCGAGAATATCCAGGATTTTGATGCTGTTATTGTCACCATTGGTAACGATTTTGTGAAGCGTCTGCTGTGTGCGGCCAACCTGCTCGACCTTAACGTGAAGCGCATTATTTGTCGTTCTATGGGCGAAAATCAGCGAATCATTCTCGGCAAAATGGGTATCACCGAGTTCCTTTCGCCTGAGGACGAAATCGGAAAATTGTTTGCCGAGCGACTGATGAATCCCAATATGCTGTCGTATCTGCAGCTGCCCGATGAGTATAAGATTGCCGAAATCCTCACTCCCCAGCGTTTGGTGGGACTGACGGTGGGCGACATCAATTTCCGCGATAACCACCACTTGAGCTTAATTACCATCCGTCGTGCTTTCGAAGAGATTGTGGAGGATAAAATCGACCAGGCAGAGCATATCCTTGGTGTGCCCGAGAACACTACGCCTATTAAAGAGAAGGATGTGTTTGTCTTGTTTGGAAAGTCACGCGATATTGAGAACTTTATCAAAATAAATCAGTAGAAGAAATGGTCGAATCGTTGAAGAAACGGGCAAAGACAAAACTCTATCTGCATATTGTCAACCAAAAACAGACAGCGGTAAGGACGATGCAGATTATGAGTCTTATTGTCTCCATTGTCACGATTGCGGCGATTATCATTTATCATGGTTGCTACCTACGGGCTTCTGTCATCAATTTTATCAGAGGTCTGGTCTATTTCAGCTTGGCATTTTATATTGTGAAGTATTTTGTGCTGATGTTCTATTCGTTGCATAAGATTGAGTATATCAAGAAATCGTGGTTCGAATGCATCATCATAGCGGTACTGCTGTTACATTTCATACTATATTGGTTTTTTGGCTGGGATTTGTTTAATTTCAAGCAATACGAGAATGCCTATATTCTGTGTATCCAAATCTATTTCCTAGTCATTATGCTGATTGAGTTGTCGAAGGCGAGCACTTTTATCGGTAATATGAACCTCAGTCCTCCAGTGTTGCTGATGTCGTCGTTCTTTATCCTGATAGTGATAGGAACCATCCTGCTGGTGCTGCCGCGTATGACCACTCATCATATCTCTTTCACGGATGCCCTGTTTACCGCCACGAGTGCCAGCTGTGTCACGGGCTTGACGGTGCTGAGTACCGCCCATGATTTCACTCTGCAGGGGCAGGTGGTGATTATGATTCTGATGCAGCTGGGCGGTATGAGTATCTTATCGTTCGCTACCTTCTTTACCACTTTCCTGTCGCGTTCTTTTGTGGGCTTGCGTTATCAGTATCTGGTAAAGGATATGCTTTCCGCCAATAGGTTGTCTGACTCTTTCAGCCTATTGCGGCAGATTATTCTGGCAACCTTTATTATTGAGGCTTCTGGTGTGTTGATGTTTTACATGTACTGGCGTACAACGGGTTTCTTTGATGGGACAGGCACCACCTTCTTCTACTCGCTCTTCCATGCGGTGTCGGCTTTCAATAATGCCGGTTTCGCACTTTGGGATGCCAGTTTCAACGACGCCCAAATCTGCAACAGTTTCTTCCCCCAGACCATCATCATGATATTAGTGTTCTTGGGTGGTATTGGTTTTGTGACCATTAGCGAGTTCTTCAATCCTGCCATTATCAGGGAAAGAAAAAAATACAGATGGAAACAATTGTCACCAGGCACCAAGATTGTTCTTTTGACCACTTTTGGCATTATTATCGTGGGTACGCTGATGTTTTTTACCTTGGAGTATAATCATTCCTTGGCGGCAAAAAATACGCTTATAGACAAGATTTTTGCCAGTATGTTCCAGATTATCTCCGGACGTACGGCGGGTTTCAATATCATTGATGTCAATGCCATTTCCATTCCGGGTATGTTGCTGGTGATGATCATCATCTTTATCGGAGCCTCTCCGGGCTCTACGGGCGGCGGTATCAAAACCACCACTTTCTTTGTGCTGATCAAGTCGGTAATGGCTACCATCAAGGGAAAGCAGCATATCGAGTTTGACAAGAAAACCATCCCGTTCAGTTTGGTAGATAAGGCCTATACCATTGTGGTACTGTCAGTGGGTATTATTTTTACTTCGGTGTTTGTGCTGGCATTGGTTGAGCCTGAAACCAATCTGATTAATATCATGTTCGAGTCCATTTCAGCCTTCACCACCTGCGGCTTGTCCACCAATTGCCAGGCGGACTTCTCGAATTTAGGCAAACTGGTGCTGATTGTAGATATGTACATAGGACGTATCGGTACGTTGACCATGGCTTACGCTTTAGGTCAGCGCAACAAAGAGTCGCGCCACACCTATCCCGAGACGTATTTTATGATTGGTTAGGAAAGTTTACAAAGTTTAGGAAGTTTAATCTCCTTCGTAATAGCCAAAGCGTTTCATCAGCAGATCGCTGTTGCGCCAGTCTTTCAGCACTTTGACGGAGATGTCCAAGTAGATATGCTTGCCCAAAAATTCCTCTATGGCGGTGCGGGCTTCCATACCCAGTCGCTTGATGGCGCTGCCCTTGCTGCCGATAATGATGGCTTTCTGGGTCTCGCGTTCCACATACAACATGGCTCCTATGCGAATAAGGTCTTCCTCTTCCTTGAAACTTTCTATCACCACTTCCACACTATAGGGAATCTCTTTCTTGTAGAGCAACAATAGCTTTTCGCGGATGATTTCAGACACGAAGAAGCGGGTGGGGCGGTCGGTGAGCTCGTCTTTGGGGAAGTAGGCAGGAGAAATGGGCAGATTGGCTTTGATTTTCTCCACCAACTCGGGAATATTCTTGTCGTCGCGGGCTGAGATTTCCACCGTGTCGGCTTTGGGAAGCAGTTGCTGCCAATGCAGTTTGGTGGCCTCTACCTGCTCGGGAGTGGATTTGTCAATCTTGTTGATGACCAGAATAATCGGCAAATCCATTGCATTGAGTTTGTCGATGATTTCCTGATTGTAGTTGCTCTCGCCGCACTCCACCAAATAGAGTATCACATCCGCGTCTTTGAGCGATTCGGTCACAAAGCGCATCATCATCTCCTGCATTTTGTAGGCAGGTGTGAGGATGCCTGGCAGGTCGGAATACACAATCTGGAAGTCGTCGCCGTTGACAATGCCCTTGATGCGGTGTCGGGTGGTTTGGGCTTTGGCGGTGATGATAGACAGGCTTTCGCCTACCAGTCGGTTCATCAGGGTGCTTTTGCCTACGTTGGGGTTGCCGATGAGGTTGACAAAACCTGCGCGGTGTGTGGTATTTTCCATGCTTAAATAGCTGTTAATCGTTGTTTGGTGAATAGGTTTTTAATTGGGGACGGTTGCCTTCCATGAATTCCAGGTAGCTGTAGTGCGTAATCCAGTCGCCCGTGTTGAAATATACGGCTTTGTCGCCGATGTTTTTTTCTATAACCAGATGTCGGTGGCCATAGATAAAGTAGTCGATGTCTTCTTTCTGAATGGTATCTTTGCAATACAGCACTAAAAACTCCTTGTCATCGCCCATATAGTGCTCCTCTTCGGTGGAGGTCATCGCCCTGCTTTTGCGCGAGAAGAAGCGGGCAATGGCGAAACTATGGCGCGGGTGCAGACAGCTGTACAGCTTGCGGTTGGGACGGAAGGCAAACACGGCTTTGATGAACTTGTAGCCGTGGTCTTTGGGTCCTAGTCCATCGCCGTGCCCTACTAGACAGTTTTTGCCGTTGATGATAAAGGCTTGCTGCTGTTTGAAGATGATGGCTCCGAATGCTGTAGTGAAGTAATCCTCCACCCACATGTCGTGGTTGCCGGTGAAGTAGTAAATGGTAATCCCCTTCTCGTGCAGTTCGTGCAGTTTGGCAAAGAGCAGGAAGTTGCCGCGGGGCACCACGTCCTTGTACTCGAACCAGTAGTCGAAAATGTCGCCCAGCAGAAAGAGGTGGGTGCAGCGATCTTTGATTTGGTCAAGCCAGTCGATGATTTTCCGCTCACGGCGGTCGCTTTCCGCAGCATTAGGCGCCCCCAGATGGAAATCGGAGGCGAAAAACACGTTGCCGTTAATGGTAATTGGCTGTTGGAAAGCGGTCATGACGTTCTTGTTATGAAAGTGCAAAAATACGAAAAATTCTTTTAATCTCTTGTAACCACAAGTACTCCGCTTACCGACCAGTGGCTGAAGCTGCCGCCCAATGGTTCGCCTTGCGGAATGGCTATGGTGATGGTGTGAACTCCAGGTTCCAGATAGCTAAGGTCAAAATAGACTGGCTGTGTGGCGGTTCCCGGGCACCAGCCGCTGCGGGAGTAGTCGCTGCTCGACATGCCGTTCCAGAAGTTGCCGCTCACGGGGTTCCATTCGCGGTAGCGGCCGCAGTCGCAACGCCAGGGAGTGTAGGTGAAAGCAGGCTTTCCGTCAATTAGGATGGTGTTGGCTTTGGGGGTGAACTCGTCGCCACCGTCCCAACCACCATGGCCGGTACTGATGTAACGTAATTTTACGCTTTTCGCTTCAGGAATATATACTGTAGCGCTCAAACTATCGGTACCGAAGATTTTGCCGTAGTTCTGACCTGCCATCTCTAATACATTACAGGTGTTAAAGAGCGATTTGCACAATTCGTCATCTCCTTCCCAATTGCTATCGTCCCATAAGTCGCTGCCCGGGTAAGACTTTATGTCGAGGGTCACCTTGTGGCCGCCGCCATCATAATTCCCAATCCATACGCCAATAAGCACATCTTCACCTTGCAGATAGCCGCTTAGGTCGGTCACTTCCTGTTTGTAATAGGTTTCATCTTTCCATTCAAGTCCATCCAATTTGACACGGTCGTTGAAATGTCCCACACCGAAAGGCGTGAAGAAACGCATCAGTTCTACAGGGGGTTGGTAATATAACACCCATTCGCCTTCCTCCCATCTTTTGAAGGCAATGCCCTGATATTTTTGCCCATCTTTTCCCGTGATGATGGGGAGTGAGTCGGGATGATTGTTGATGCCGTCAAAAAAGGTTTGCCCGAAATAGCCTTGCGGAATGACAAACACGCTTCCTGTGCGGTCGTAAGCGTCGCCGTTGCTGCGCTGGTGCAGTTCGACGAAGGTCTGGTAATGACGAGGCAGTATGGGTAAGCTCACCTTTTTGAGAATCAAGGTGCCTCCGGCAAAATGTAGCACACTGTCTTTTGGAATGTTCAGTGTTCCACTGTCTTCAATATGGTCGTTGGTCTTGCCCCAGCAAATCTGTTCATCATCAAAAATGCGGGTGGTGATGATGAGTTTCTGTTTCTTGATTTGGGAAAGTTCACGGCCTGTGACACGCTGGCAATTTATATAACCCTCCCGAAGAGACTTGACACCAGCCTGCTTCCAAAATTCTGTTTTGGCCAGCTGCAGGTAGGTTTGGTTGTTGCGCTTGAAGCAAACCACAATCCCCTTGAACCGTCCGTAGTAGGGCAGGGGGTTGATGTCGTAAGGGAAATCCTGCACAAAAAACTCCAGCGTGTTGCTGTTGATGTGGCAGGTGTAGCGGGTGAGGCCGCCCACTTGAGCGGTGTCGTAGGCAATGTCGCCGCGACTGAAGGCGGTGGCCACCTCGTAGGTCTCAGGCTGTTCTATGCCCATGAACTTGGCCAGCTGGTAGGTGCTGTCCAACTCTAGGTTCACGATGGTAGTCTCGTGGGCGTAGCCGGGCACAAAAGGTCCCTTGCCTTCTTCCGTCGCTATCTGGTATTCGGGATAAGCCATCACGATGTTTATCCTTGAGGTGTCGATAGAAGTGCCATAGTCATACACTTCGTAGGTGAAACGGTTGGCGTTTTTGACGATCTTCATCGGTGCGGGCTGCGCCACAACGGCGGCCATACCGAGGCAAAAGATTGCTGCGAAAAGGAATGTTAACTTTTTCAAGACTGACAAATTTTTTAACGTGCAAAGATAATGGAATTTTCCGAAACCGCACGCCCCTCGATTTTACCGTTTTTATCAATAGACAATAAAAGTGGAAAATTGTCGTATTGTAGGGTGTTTTTTCTGCTGAATTTTTCAGTATCTTTGCACCCCCAAAAAACAGCGGCGGCTGTTGTCGGGGAAAATAACTTTGAGAAGTATTGAAAAAACAGATATTACAATGAAAATGAGAAGCTTTTTGTGTGCGGGATTCGTGCTGGCGGCTGTGCTGCTGGCGGCTTGCAACAAGGACGTGAAGAAAATCACCGGTGACTACAGCTACAAACTGTCGGGGCAGGTGAGCTTTGAGGATGCCGACGGCAACCAAACCAGCATCCTGGCCTCCAAGCGGGGACAAATGAACATCAGGGCCGATAAGCATGGGGAGAAGGGCGACATTGTGGTCACCTTCAACGAGATGAACGGCGGCGCCTATTCCTGCACCGGCAGGGTGGAGGGCGACTCCATCTTCTTCAACCCCTACGAGTTCAGCACCCGCTTTAGCTCGGCCGACTCGGTGGTGGACCTTATTCAGCTGGGACACGTCTATACGGTGCAGTCGCAGGGCAGGGGCGTGATCCTCGACAATGTCATCCTGATGGAGGAGCGGTGGATGGGCCGGCCCGAAAACGGTGAGATGGTGAGAATGAAGGCCGATAAAGTCACCCTGCTGGCCGAAAAGAACTAATGACGATAAAAACGGACAGAGAAAATGAGTAAAACATCGTTTAAATTGCGATTAAACCCTATAGCACTGCTAGTGGCGGTGGGTATGATGTGGTTCCTGCCCTTGTCGTGCCGTAGGGGTGAGAAGGCGGAGAAGTCGGCTCCCATCAAGGTGAGCGTCATCACCATCGACACGGTGCGCAGCGGCATGGTGCGCACCTATGTGGGAGAGGTGGAAGAGAAGCTGTCGCTGTCGCTGAGTTTCGCTACGGGCGGCAAGGTGGAGAAGGTGATGGTTCACGAGGGCGACTATGTGCGTGAGGGGCAGCTGCTGGTGACGGTGAACGCCGCCAATGCCCGCAATGCCTACCAGTCGGCCAAGGCGCAGCTGGAGCAGGCCGAGGATGCCTACCGCCGCCTGAAGATAGTGTACGACCAGGGCAGCCTGGCTGAGGTGAAGTGGGTGGAGATGCTCACCAACCTGGAGAAGGCCCGCTCGCTGGAGCAGATTGCCAAAAAGCAGCTGAGTGACTGCGAACTGTATGCGCCCGCCTCTGGGGTGATTGGGAAATGCAACGCCCGCGTCGGAGTGGGACTGCTGCCTGGAGAGCCCGCCGTAACCCTGCTGGATGTGAGCGAGGTGACGGTGAACTTTGCGGTGCCCGAAAGCGAGATTTCCTCGCTGCCTCTCGGCCGAGAGACCAGCATCATTATTCCCGCCCTCAACGATATGGTGGTGACGGGACGCATCACCGAGAAAAGCATCACCTCCAATCCTGTGGCCCATAGCTATCAGGTGAAAATCAACCTGCCCAACGGTAGCCGCAAGCTGCTGCCGGGTATGGTGTGCAAGGTGGAGGTGGACCATCCCAACGATGAGGGTTTGGTGATTCCGGCCAATTGTGTGCAGACGCGCCCCGAGGGGCTGAGCGTATGGGTGGTGCGCAATGGCAAACCCCAGCGGCAGCTGATACAGGTCTCCCAGTATGTGGTGAACGGGGTGCTGGTGCTCGACGGACTTCATCAAGACGACACCCTTATCGTGGAGGGACAACAGAAACTATTCACTGGAGCAGAGATTACGTATGGCAAGTAAGACCAATCACATCCAATCGGCAATGCGCTATCACAAGATAGTGTTCCTGATAGTATCCTGTCTGGTGGTGCTTGGCTTTTACAGCATGACGAAGATGAACAAGGACGAGTTTCCGCAGTTCACCATCCGTCAGGGAGTGGTGGCGGCGGTTTACCCCGGCGCTTCTGCCAAGGAGGTGGAGGAGCAGGTGACCAAACCCTTGGAGAACTTTTTGTTTACTTACGAGGAGATTGACAAAGAGAAGACCCGCTCGGTGTCTGAAAACGGCATTGTCTATATCTTCGCGGAGCTAAGAACCAGTGTGCAGGACAAGGATGAGGTGTGGTCGAAAATCAAGCATGGACTCACCTTATTCAAGAAGATATCCCTGCCAGCCGGTGTGCTGGAGATTGTGGTGGTGGACGATTTCGGCAACACTTCTTCCATGCTGCTGGCAGTGGAGTCCGCCGAAAGAACACCCCGTGAGTTGGGCTCGTATGCCGACCAAATCAATGAGCAGTTGCGTACCATCCCCTCAATGGGTAATCTGAAAATCCTGGGACAGCAGAACGAGGAAATCGCCGTGCTGATTGACCAGGAGAAACTGGCTGCCTACGGCATCAGCCAGCGCTCGTTGCTGGTGGAATTGTCCACCCAGGGTTTCCGAACCATTGGTGGCACTATCAAAAATGAGACGGGCGAGGCAATGGTGCACTTGTCTATTCCTTATCAGTCTGAATATGAAATCGGAGAACAGATCATCTACGCTGACCCCACGGGCAATGTCATCCGTTTGCGTGATATCGCCAAGATTGAAAGGCGTTATGCCAAGCCCGACAGCTATGTGAAATACGATGATGAGCGAACGGTGATTATTTCCATGGAGATGGCCCCGGGCAACAACATCGTGGCTTTCGGTAAGGAGGTGGAGAAGCGACTGGAGACGGTGCAGAAGAAACTACCTGCCGATGTGAAAATCCATAAAATCACCAATCAGCCCAAAGTGGTCAACGATTCGGTGTTGTCGTTTTTGCGTGACTTGCTGATTTCCATCCTGGTGATTATCTTTGTGATGATCATGATGTTCCCGCTGCGCACCGCATTGGTGGCCAGCACCAGTGTGCCTGTCTGTACGGCGGTTACCCTGGGCTTTATGTATCTCTTCGGCATTGAGCTGAACACCGTTACTTTGGCGGCCTTGATTGTGGTGCTGGGACTCATTGTGGATGACTCGGTGATTATCATTGACGGTTATGTTGATTTCCTGAACGAGGGCCATTCCCGTTGGTATTCGGCGGTCACCAGTTCTAGACAGCTGTTTGTGCCTATGTCGCTGGCTACTTTGGCCATTTCGGGCATGTTCTTCCCCATGACCAAGATTATTACGGGTCCGCTGGGCGATTTTGTGCAGCTGTTCCCCTGGACTATCACTTTTGCCTTGGTGGCTTCCATCTTCTATGCGGTATGGGTGATTCCGTTTTTGTCCACGCAGTTTATCAAGCGCCGACTTCCCGACCAGCAAATCGGAAAGTTTGAGATCATGCAGAATAAGTTCTTTGACTTGTTACAAGGAACCTACAATAAGATACTTCGAAGGTGTTTCAAATATCCGGCATTGACCATCTTGGCTTCCGTTGGTGCGGTATTCTTGGGCGTTTTCCTGTTTTTGCATTTGGATGTCCAGATGTTGCCCAAGGCTGACCGAAACAGCTTTGCGGTGGAAATCCACTTGGCCGAAGGCAGCTCGTTGGCCCAGACCGCTGAGCTGGCCGACAGTTTGAGCAGCATTTTGCGGAAAGACTCCAGGATAACGGGCATAACCTCGTTCGTGGGTTGCTCCTCTCCTCGTTTTCATGCTACCTACGCGCCACAGATGGCCAAGAAAAACTATGCCCAGTTTATCGTCAACACCACAGGTGAGGATGATACTAGGGCTTTGTTGAAGGAATATGGGCCTAAGTATGAGCATTATTTTCCGAATGCGTACGCCCGCTTCAAGCAGATGGACTATCAGGCGGTGGGCAATCCCATTGAAATCCGTCTTTCGGGTGATGACCTGGATTCGCTGAAGTTGGTAGCCGATTCCTTGAAATCGTATCTGAGCACCTTGCCAGAGCTGACCTGGATACATTCTGATTTGGACGAGACTAGCCAGAATGTGAAGGTGGTGCTGAATACCGACGAGGCCACCCGTTTGGGTGTGACCCAGAGTATTCTTTCCATCTACCTCTCCTCGGTGCTGGGAGGACAGTCGCTGACTACCGTGTGGGAAGGCGACTACAAGGTGCCGGTGATGCTTTATTCCATGCAGGAGAGCGGCGACATGTCGTATCAGGATTTGGGCAAATTGATGATACCGACTTCCATCCCGGGCACATGGGTGCCGCTGAGACAGGTGGCTACCATCATTCCCGACTGGCACGATGCCTCTATCAACAGGCGCAACAGCGTGCGTACGGTCACCGTGGCCGCCGATCTCAAATACGGTATCAGCGAGCCGTCGGTTACCAAGAAAATCAAAGCCTATTTAGCTTCTGATTTCTTGAATTATAAACCTGAAAATGTGACGATGGAGTATGGTGGTCTGGATGGGGCAAACCGAGATGTGATTCCGCAGATTGTGGTTTCTATTTTGGCGGCTTTGCTGGTAATGTTCGCCTTCTTGCTGTACCACTTCCATCATATCAAGCTGGTGATGCTGAATATGTCGGCTTCTTTCATCTGCATTTTCGGTTCCACCTTGGGCTTGACCCTGTTTGGACTGGACTTCAGTATCACGGCGGTTTTGGGTCTGGTGAGCCTGATAGGAATTATTGTCAGAAACGGCATCATTATGTTCGAATATGCGGAAAGCCTTCGTCACGACAATCACCTGTCGGCGAAGGAGGCTGGCTTTGAAGCAGGCAAGCGGCGTTTGCGTCCTATTTTCCTCACGTCTGCTGCCGCTGCTTTGGGTGTGGTGCCGATGATTATTGCCCACACTTCCCTTTGGATGCCGATGGGGGTGGTGATTTGCTTCGGTACCATCTTCTCCTTCCCTTTCGTGGTTACCCTTTTGCCCGTTTCTTACTGGCAACTGTTTGAGAGTCACGACCGGAAGATGAACCTCAAATTAGTGAAACATTTGAAACGACATATACTCTCGTAATGAATAAACGACGGATTATAATATTGCTTCTCCTCTGGATGATCATCCCTTTCCTGCCTGCCCAGCCGCTGTCGTTAGACAGTTGCAAGGCGTTGGTGTTGCGCAATAATGCGGAGGTGAAGAATGCCACCCTCGATGTGCTGGTAGCTCGCGAGGTGCAGCATCAGGTGCTCACCAAGTATTTTCCCAATGTGAGCGCAATGGCCTTGGGTTATCATGCACTCAAACCTCTGATAGAATATGGCATCGAGGATGTCGGAAATGCTGAAATCCGCCAATGGCTCTACAACATGTATGCCGAATACGGCGCCGCTTTGGGACTGCCCAATTCGCTGTCGATGTGTGAGAATGGATTGGGAGTAGGGGCAACGGCACTACAGCCTGTATTTATGGGTGGACAGATTGTCAACGGTAATCGTCTGGCCAAGCTGGGAGTACAGGCTGCCGAGCTGCAAAATGGGCTGACACAAGACAAACTGCTTCAGCAGGTGGAGGAAAACTACTGGTTGGTGGTGTCTCTCTGCGAGAAAAAGAAAACCATCGCTCAGGCGCTGATACTTTTGGACACCCTTTCTCGTGATGTGAACGCTGCCTGCGAGGCCGGCCTGTTGACCCAAAATGATAAGCTGAAAGTGACTCTCAAACAGCACGAGATGGAATCCAACCGTCTGAAGGTAGACAACGGCATTGCCTTGGCCACGATGGCCTTGTGTCAGATGATAGGGATAGAGTATAGCGAGCAGTTGCAACTTACCGATACGGTGGCCAGTCCCTCTTCGAACCTACAGCCTATGGATCCCGCCTCAGCGGTGGCTGCCCGTAGGGAGACCAGCCTGCTCAACCTGAATGTGAAAGCCGAGCAGTTGAAGAAAAAGATGATTATTGGCGAAACCTTGCCCCAGGTGATGGTGGGGGTGGGTGGCTCGTATGGCAATTTTGTGTTCGACCGCTACAAATTCAACGGCTTGGCCTTTGCCTTTATGAAAGTGCCGCTTACCGACTGGTGGGAAACTGCCCACAAGATCAAGCAGCAGAACAATGTGATTCAGAAAGCTGAGAACACCCGCGACGACCTTACCCGTAAGATGGAACTCGAAACCCGCCAGGCGTGGAATACTCTTGTAGAAGCTACCAGTCAAGTGGAACTGATGGAAACCACCGTACAAGATGCGGAAGCTAATCTGAACACTGCGTCCATCAACTTCCAGGCCGGCATGGTGCCCGTATCCGAACTGTTGGAAGCCCAAACCTTATACCGCCAGGCACAAGACCAACTCATCGATGCCAAAATCTCCTACCAAATCGCCCTCCTCCGCTACCTCATACTAACCAAGAACTAAAAGTTAAGAACTAAAAACGTTCAACTCTCAACTGACTCTAAACTCTAAACTATCAACTCTAAACTAGTCTCGCCGTATGCAATGCCGTATATATCGGCCCCGTAGGCTGCAGTCGGCTCTGAAATAAAGTAATCTCCGATATGTTCACCTGTTGGGAAAAATCGGGCTGGTTTTTCTCAAAAACCTCCCAGAAATAGTTTTTGCTGTGGGTCTCTTTGATGCGCCCCAGGGTGATATGAGGCACCATGTTTCCGTGGTTGGGCTCGAAATCCAAAGCCTGCAGTTGCTCTTCCATACGGTCGAAGAGCAGTTTGTAGGGTTCAAACTCCGAGAATCCCAGCCATAAAACTGAGGGAGCGTATTTGCTGCCAAAAACACCCAACTTGTCCATCTTCATGGTAAAAGCAGGAGTTTGGTTGGCCACCTCATTCAGGGTTTTCTTCAGTTTGGGAATCATATTATCGGGAGTCTGTCCCAAGAACCGCAGCGTAAGGTGTTGAAGTTTGTTGTCCACCCACACAATACGGTCGCCCGCCAGCTGCTGCTGTAGGCGTCGCATCAACTGCATATACTGCTCGTTCAGTTCGATTTTTGTAGCAATAAATAGTCTTTTCATAACGGTGGCAAATGTACATAAAATTCCTAAATTACACACAGACGTATAAATTTTTATTGTAGGGACGCGATTCATCGCGTCCGCAAAAAATATAGAGGAAAGATACGAAAAACTATTATTCCTTTTTCTTTTTAAGAATGCACACCTCTGCTTTCGCTAATGTCTTTGACCAGTTTAGTGACTCCTAAGCTGACGAGGCATATTCCAAGCAGGAAGAGAATTCTCGGAATCCAGGTGAATACGGTGACCGGCACGCTGTTCAGTCCTTCGTGAGATGGAAATAGCCACAGAGGGTGGAGTAGCATCACCACAATACCGATAGCCCCCGTGATGATACCTGAAACAAATACGGCTACCATCATCCGATGGTAACGTTTGGTCTGAGCCTCACGATACTGCTTCGCATACTCCATTGCTTCCAGTTTCTTGGAGAACTGCTCCATATATTGGTCTTTATCACCCAAATCCGGTTGGTAACGGGCGAAAAGGTCTTCTATTGCTGCATCATTTTTCATTGTTCCAAAATTTGTCGTAATTTATCACGTCCCCTTGAAAGCTGCTTCCGCACAGCTATGGACGAACTTCCTGTGATTTTTGCAATCTCCTTCACGGAGTAGCCGCTGACGTAGAACAGCAGGATGGTGCTCTTCTCCTTCAGCGGTAGTGTGCCGATGGCCTTGTATAAATCTTGATAGGCAAAGGCATCGTCGGCATTCGAACTGCCGGGTATCTGTGCGGCTGCATCCAGTTCCTCGCGGCGGTTCCATCCAGACCGCTGATGGTCGAGGAAGGTGTTGTAGACTATTTTGAACAGCCAGGTGGCAAATTTGGCCCGCTCCACAAACCTGTCCATAGCGATGTAGGCCTTGATCATAGCCTCCTGGGCTATATCCTCCGCCTCCATCTGGTCGCCACCGCACAGTGCAAGCAGGAATCTTCGCAAAGACTCCTGCTCCTCCGAAATAATAGCTATGAATTTTTCTTTTGTCATTCGGAGATTTGTTGTTCTTTTAACTGTCTTTCTTCGGCCTCCAGCTCGTTGCGTAGTACATTTTTACTTACAAAATAGTAGATGATAAACGCAACCCCTACGGCGGTGAGAACTCCGCCTCCAACAATACCTATTTCTGTCCTGCCTAAAAAGATTATACCGTGTAGATGAGTGAAAAAAATGACCAGTCCCACCAACATACAGATGCAACCGTTTAAGAGTTTCTCCAACAATGATTGCTTCAGACTCTTTTTGGAGGAATCTTGCGACATGTTCAGTTTGTTCATCACCTCAACTGGGTCAAGGTCTGGATTCTTTTCCAGCAGTGTTTTCAGAATCTCTGTTTTCTTGTCAATTTCGTGTCTTTTCCGTTTATTAGTCATCCCTACTATCATAAGTGGCAGCACCACGCACACACCGATTACTATGATCACAATCATAAAAATTTCCATAAAATCTTCCATAGCTCTATTGTTTTTTAAGGTTAAACATTTTCGTTTTTTTTCGAACCGATTCATTCTTTAAACGCACAAAAGTACAAAAAAGTGACATCAGGAACAAATTTTTTTCTCTGAATAATTGTATCTTTGCAGGCACAAAAATAAATTGATATGAAAAAACTGCTCACCGTTATATTGTTTTTCGCTGTGGGGTCGGTGTTCTCGCAGTCTCCCGAATGTCAACAGTGTTTTTCGTTGCAAGCTGGCGCTTCTCGGGCATTCAACAAAGTGCACATAGATTCTGATTTGCAAGACCGCCTGATTAGCGAGTTCATGCCGTTAATGGAGCAAGGTGATATTCCGAGAGATAAAATGGCCTATTTCATAGATCGGAGTCTTATCCTAAAGAAAGAGCCACAAAGATATGGTTGCCAAGGGTGGAGAGGAGGTTTTCAGCCGATAGAAGATATTGAGCACCTGAACGACAGGCGCGAATCGATGTGGTTATGGCCGACGGATATCAGCAAGATCAAAATTGTCGAGTATGATTAATCATTCTTAGAGATTCAGCCAAAACCAATAAAAAATGTTGATTTTGGCTGAATTTCTATGTATCTGTGTGTATCTTTATCTAAAAACCCACACCAAGATAAACAATGATGTGGGTTATAGTGATTGAAATTACCAAAATCGTTGTCGCTGGTAATTTTACATGCCTGCGCTGTATGGCATAACAACATTGCAAAAATAATAAAAATGTTCATTTCACAAATATTTTTTTGTGGTTCTGTTCGTCCATTTTTCGTCCACAGAGGTGAATTTCACCCCTGTATAGCGAATTTCGCCACATTTTTCACTGTGAGAGAAGACATTTTTGCAGCGGTTCAATCTGCTGAACCCTATTGAGTTAGGACGAATTCTGGACGAAAACTTGACGAAATATGGATGGGATTTAAGATATTTTTGAGACTGAGGTGTAACGTTTCGGTAATTTAATGCGTCATGCTTATATAAGGGTATAGTGCGTGTTTATCTCCTTGAATTTTATAATTTTTAATACATAGACAATTATGAAAGAAATGCAACGCCATTATTTTAGTGTTTTCGCTCCGAAACTGCGTCGTTTTTTTCCATTTGCCGTTTGCTTAATCCTTTTGCAAACTGTTTTCTTTGACACATACGCCCAAAGCGAGTGGCAATGGGCCAATTTCTGGACGGGCAACGATGACCCGCTAAGTAGTACCCATGCATATAATTTTGTGGTCAAAACGGCATTTGATGACGAGGGGAATATTTATGCTTTTGGATCCTGTGGAGGAACTGCCCAAATACAAGATCAATCACAGGCCATACACATGTTGAATAATGCCTCGGTTTTAACAGCCAATACACAAGGAAACGTGTTGGCAAAGTTTGACAGAAATGGGAATTTGTTGTGGCACAGACTTATCAAAAGTTCAGGATTTGGAAGAGACTTTAATCCCTATGATATGTTTTTTGACGGTGACAAAATTGTAATTGCAGGTGATTATAGCTTTCAAGCCACGGATCAGCTTTGGTTTTTTGACACGCTTATCAATTATCAACATGTTGCGGGTATTCCTTGGGAAGAACAACATCCTCCATTTGCAGTCGGAAACTATACCTATTTTGTGACTTTTGACTTGGATGGGAATAGATTAGAGAGCGTTTTTGTACATACATTATCAAGAGACATTACGAATGGACAACGAGCAAATCTTTATTTAGGATATAAAGGGTTTATATGTGTTGATAGTCATAGAAACACATATGTTGCAGTTGATGAAGCATACAGTGGAGCAGATACTATGCCTTATACTATTGTTGTTGAAAAAGATACTGTGAGGAGAACTTATGATGTTTTTTTTCCTGAAAACTGTTACGAATACGAACAGGGAGCTTGGAATGCTGTAAACAACACTTTATTTTGTAAACTTTCTCCAGAATGGGAACTGGAATGGGTGCATCGTGTTATTGATCATACTAACGGTTTGTCTCCAGCTCTTTCATGGGACACCATCAATCCTTATTTTACTCCTTGTACATTTGAATTAAGTATTGATGATAATGACGAAGTGTATCTTTCTGGTTATTTAACAGACATGATGATGATGGATGAATACAACCAGTATCCAATGTATATTTATTGGGATAGTGTGCACTATGCTACTGTACTTGATTGTGGAATGGCGTATTATACACCTTATATTATCAAATATGATTCTGACGGAAATGTTCTCTGGTCTAACCAGATATATGTCAGTCACCCTTCGTCTAATACAGCACAGAATAAAACCATTTGGAAAGGCAATGCTATTTATGATAATAGTGTTTATTTGGTAGGAGATGCTCTTATTTCTGATGATGTACCATCTTTATTCTATTTTGACGAGGAGTCAAACAATATGCCGGTAACACAAATAACAGAATATTTCGTTAGATTCAATGCTCAAACAGGTGATTTTGAAAATTGGGGTATTGTCCCTGGAGATAGAACATCGATAGGTCTTAGAGGGAGTGTCCGTCCTGCGGTAATTAACAATCATTTAATTACGTTAGCAATAAGTTATTCTACAGATTTTCCTATGCTTCTTTGCTATTTTAACACAAATGGGGAATTTGAGAAAGCGGACACAATTGTACATATGTATGATAATAAACAACAGATTGGTAAAATAATTGTTGATAATGATGGCTATATCTTATGCGACATGATGAATAGTCAGGATTTGACTTTTGGCCATGATATGACCTTGGATTTGTACAATGATAATCGTAGCTGTGCAATTATAGCCCTCAAATACGACCCGTCCATTTTGGAACCGTATCCGGAAGGACCTGTGGAGGTGGCGCAGTATGACGAGCGCTTAGACCGCATCCGTCTCTATCCGAACCCCGCCGTTGACCGTATCACCATTGAAAGTCCAGAAGACCTGCCCATCGACGGGGTGGCCATTACCAACCTTGCGGGTCAGTTTTTAGGTGTCCGTATTGTCGATGCCACGCATGCCGATATCAACGTGCGCGACCTGCCTGCCGGCACCTACATCGCCCACATCAACACCCGCGCGGGCAACACCGAGCGAAAGTTTGTAGTGAAGAGGTGAGATTTAAAGTACGAATTCAAGATTACACCTGCATACGATTGAATAATTCAATCCTTGGACTCAAACTCTTATTTCACTGACAATACAATAGGCTCACCGGGGTTGGACGGATTGCGCAGGGTGATGTAGGCGTCGTTCTGCTCCTGAATGGCATGTCGCATCACCAAAAGGCTACGGCCTAACTGAACACACTCATCCCCAATTAACTCCTTGATCTCCTTCAGAGTGGTAAGGCTTGTGTACTCATCCGTTTCCGTATAATAGTGGGTATAGTTCTTCACCTGTTGGCAATACAATAATTGCGGTATCTCAATGAAACAATCTTTCTTTTCCTTATCCTTCACATGTATCAGATGCAGCTGTTTTGCCGACTCTTTTTTCATGCTTTCCTCCTCGCGAACAGCATTTTCATATAAACCAAGAAGAACGAAAAAAGCCAATAATGCTAAATTTCGCATGGATTGAGTGATAATATCCTGCTTGAACAATTCGAACTGAATTTCAGAGGGGAAATTTGCATAAAAGAAATCATGTAATTTGGAATATAAAAAGCCCACTTCACAGCAACTCCAAACCAATGCGCTTCCTAATGCGATGATAAAATATAAGGCATATTTTTTCTGCAACAAAAATTTTGGAATAAACAATAAATAATGAAGGTACAGAAATAATAACACAAAAATGGCGACCACATATTCCATATAGAATGGCTTAGGTATCAGCGGACGCATTAACGACATGTGCGAGAACACATAGATAAAACCGATGCAAATAACGAGATGCACCAACCATTTTCTTCCAAATTGTCTCAACGAGGAGAGGAAACCAGCTTTATTTTCGTCCATATTTCGTTTATAATCCTGTTTTTCATTGCAAATATACTAAATTCAAAGCAAAAAAATGAAGGACAAAAGTGATTTTCCAAACACTTTGCACCTTAGTTAGTTAGGACGAAATATGGACGAAAACTTGACGAAATATGGATGGGATTGAGACAGCAAAGCTTTTTATTGGAAATATTTGGGCAAGAGCATTTGAAATTTGATTACCTTTGTGAAGCAAACCATCAAACAAACATCATGAAATTTTCCAAACTTTTCATCGCATCAGTCATCGTCCTTTTCACCCTCCCCACCGCCTCCGCCCAAGGCGAATGGAAATGGGCACATTATTGGACGGGAAGCGATGGCTCCTTAATTTCAAACGACATTTTCAATAATATTACAAATACTGCCTTTGACGAGGAGGGCAATGTTTACGTATATGGCACGATGGGGGGTAATGCCAGGTTAGACGGGGAGATGCTCATGTTCTCAAGCAATTCTACTGTGATTACCACTTCAGAGCGTTCTATCTTGTTGGCCAAATTTGACACTTTGGGGACAATGCTATGGTATAAAGTGATAAAATGCAACAGTGACTACTGGTCCATCCCTAAATGGATGACTATAAAAAACGATAGGATATACATTACTGGAACAACTGGTATGTGGAGCGACTATAATTACTGGCTGTATTACATAGACACCTTGATAACGAAAGCAGATGTGTTGAGTTTACCAGCTTCGGAAAGAAAGCCACCCTACAAACGTAGCCGTTGGACATTTTTTTCCCAGTTGGATTTGGACGGAAACCGAATAGAGGACCATTTTGTGGAAACATATACGAGGGAATATTATGAGAACGGTAATAATTACATACGAGGCGTTAGACCTATTTGTTCGGATGAACACACTATATTAGCACCTATGCACGTGGATGATTCGGGGAATGTTTATCTCTTTGCCCGTTTGGATTACGCTGGAAATGAGGAAGACCCCTACACCGTGGTCATAGACGGGGATTCCTCTAAGATGTATGACCTGTATTTGCCTGGCAGCAGCTGTGGCAGTACTGGCTTATACAATATGATGTTTTACAAATTCACACCGAACTGGGAGTTGGGTTTTGCCAAGCTGGTGGTACAAAACACTGAGGGCATTGCTGTCTCGTGGGAATATGGCAGGGACAGTATCAACCCTCAATACCACATCTATCCCGAATGGTTGTCATACGATCAGGAAGGCAATATGTATGTTTCTGGCTTTGTGAAGCTTGGCCTATCTGTTTATGGTGCAGACCTGCATCAGTATCCTGTTCACATTTATTTTGACAGTTTGCATTATGCGACCATAAGTGACAGAAGCGGCACTCGTAGATTGAACTTTATCATAAAATATAATAGCGCAGGAGAAATCGTATGGTCCAATCAAATTTATACAGTGGGAGATATTGCAGGCTCTACATACTCTTATGCGGAATGGAGAGGGAGTTGCATTGACAATGACAATCTCTATTTATTGGGCGGTGCCGGCTATAATTCAGGTTCTTCCTCTAACATTTTTTTTGATAATGAGAACAATTTTTTGCAAAGATTTGAGCCCGATGGTAGCATCAGTTTTTTTGTGAAGTATAACAAGAGTACTGGTCAATATCTTTCTCAAGGAATTGTCCCGGCTTTTGAAGCGGTGGCAAGTAAGACTCCGGCCATTATCAGTAATAGGGTGTTTGCAACAGCTTCATTCAACAATTCAGGTAATGTCTTATTAACCGAATGGCGAAATGACGGGCTTGTGATCAGAAGCGATACGGTTAATTGTGTCTCTTCAAATCTTTACCGCTCCCAAGGGGTTACAGCAAATGACAATGGTTACTTGTTATCGTCTATGATTTCCTATTCTCCCGTGACTTTTAGCAACGATGTGGTCGCCAATTGCGACAATCCCGGAGGAAGTCATGCTGTTTTTGCGCTGTATCATAATCCGGAATGGGCAACACCTTTCGTCCCTGACGACACGGTGGCTATCGATGAGTATTGCCAAAAACGTGAGAACAGCATCTATCTCTATCCCAACCCCACAGACGGGGTAACCGCTGTGTGCGGTTACCTGTGGGACTATCAGAGTGCGGAGCTGTTCGACTTGCGGGGCAGGAAACTGGATGAATTTGCGGCTGCCCGGAATTTTGAATCAGGACCAGTCTTCGACCTCTCGCCCTATCCCTCCGGCACATACCTCGTGAAAATCAACTTCAACCGAGGTGTAAGTGTGGTGAGGAAGGTGGTGAAAAAGTGAGAAACGATCGTCTTTTATGAGCAACAAATTTCCGATTTTTGCGTTTATTATTATAATGAAGAAATTGATTTTGCCTCTTTTTTTTGCATTGCTCACTCATAACTGCGTAGCTCAACAAGACAGTGCTGTCGTTGAGGTTAAAGGCGTACGGATTGTGATGATTAAAGTAGAAGGGGGCACTTATCAACGGGGGTGCAATCCTAAATCAGAGTCTGATACATCATGCCGGAAAGCCAATAGACCGCAACACACAGCAAATCATATCGGGTTTCGCCTCGCAATGGATCTATAAATAATGTTATGAATGTTGAAAAAACTATACTATGAGAAAAATAATAGCCTTTACTTTCGCCTCTTTATTCTTTAGCACAATTGTTAATGCGCAGCCCAACAATATTAGCAAAGAACAGAAGGTATACGAATTGTCGGTATTTTGGAAAGAGCTTTGTTATAACTTCGCAAATTTTGACCAGTGTTCAACGTTGAATGTGGATAGTTTGTATCGGGTGTATCTTTCCCGTGTTGCGGAAACACAAAACGATTATGACTATTACCTTGAAATGCAGAGTTTTGCAGCTCATTTCAATAACGGACACACCTTTTGCAGTTTTCCTCAGAGTCTTTTCCCTTACCTTTGTACCACATCTTTGCGAACAAAATATGACAATGGCAAGGTATATATGAGCAACATCGGCTTGCACAACAAAGGAGCAGATAATGTACAAGCAGGAGATGAGATAGTGAAAATTAATGGATTGCCAGCTGTTGAGTATTTCAACCGATTTGCGGTGCCTTACGTATCATGCTCCAATCCTGAAAACAAACTTCAGGAGTCAATGTTTTCGCCGTACAGCCAATGTCCAAACAGATTTGCCTTGGTGTCAGATAACCGTCATTTGATTTTAGAAGTAATGACGGGAAAAGGCCTTCGGCAAGTCACTGTCGATTTCGACATCTATTTTATGCCCAATGAGCGACAAAAAGAGCATCAGAACAACATCAAATGGTTGGATACTGCTTCTCACCAAAGCAAGCATGTCGATTTTATGTTGATTCCTGAAGAAAAAACTGCATATCTAAGATTGGATAAATGTGACGAGCAAATGGCCAAGACATTTTTTTCTTATTGGCCACAGATTGCGGAACAAAAATATTTCATATTGGATTTGCGTGAGAATATGGGTGGTGACGGCAATGCCTATGCATCAATAATCCCCTGTCTGCTTAAAGAAGATTCCCTAAGCTACAGTTGGTATGGAGTGGCAAAAACTCATAACTCGGCAAAAAAAGCATGGGGCATAGCTAAAAAACTGTATTATGACGACAATGAGGTAGATGAATGGTTCAAACTTAACTACTACCCCTATATCGATGGAACGGCTTTCGATACGGTAATAAGTCCCAACTATCAGCCGAACCCAACACCAATGTCTGACAGATTCAAGGGGAAGATTTTCGTACTTATTGGGCCGCACACCGCTTCAGCTGCGGAAGGTTTTGCAATTACGCTATCACAAGGCAAAAATGTTACACTTTTTGGCAGTAAGACAGCTGGTGCAAATGGGCAACCTCTGGTTATCCCATTGGAATCAGGCATAAATCTTTTTATCAATTCCTTCAAATCTTTTGATTTTGAGGGGAATGACTTTTCCGCTGGTATCCAACCAAAAATATCCATAGATTTTGGAAAAGATAGTGTACAGGATGTGGTAAGGAAACTTGTAAAAATGTAAATTTGCAGACACAAAAAATTTGGATATGAAAAAACTGCTCACCGTTATATTGTTTTTCGCCATGGGGTCGGTGTTCTCGCAGTCTCCCGAATGGCAACAGTGTTTTTCGTTGCATGCTGGCGCTTCTCGGGCATTCAACAAAGCCGATTATCCCCTTGCCGCTAATAAGTATGCCCAGATGGATTCTGTCTATGGGCGGATTGTGGATTACGCTGATATGAGGAAGTATTGTATTGCATCGGTAATGTGTGGTGATACTGAAAGGGTTAAAAACACCGCATTGAGACTCACCCAATACAAATGTTTTGATATTATGTTTTTCGAGAATCCTATTTTTGATGCATATAAAACGAAATCCTGGTGGCCCTTGTGTGATTCCCTGTCTCAGCTATATGGACACAAGGACCGGCAGTATATTGACACCTTAAGAAAACTGCAATTAAGGGATTCTATTGTCAGGTATCATTTCGTTCATGGGGAAAAAGAGATCAGGGACTCATTCAGGTTGCTGATGCGGGCAATGGATTCTGTCAACACGCATATTTTGTCCAACTTGATTAAGGAGTATGGACTTCCAACTTGGAGCAATGTGGGTTACGAGGGTTTTCATTCCGCATATATCCTGATTATGCACATAGATTCTGATTTGCAAGACCGCCTGATTAGCGAGTTTATGCCGTTAATGGAGCAAGGTGATATTCCGAGAGATAAAATGGCCTATTTCATAGATCGGAGTCTTATCC
>Ga0265299_10000170_pt1 | contig 88119 bp, 80 predicted proteins | sample AusTroGonzalo_MG_4_FD_193485 | JGI IMG/M metagenome (GOLD analysis project Ga0265299, IMG submission 193485) | Bovine rumen microbial communities from tropical cattle in Woodstock, Queensland, Australia - Gonzalo_02 | ecosystem: Host-associated > Mammals > Digestive system > Stomach > Rumen ... | reverse complement strand
CAAGCGTTTCATGGGTGAGAACTGGGATCAGGTTCAGAAAGAGATTGCCCGCGTACCTTACAAGGTAGTAAAGGGTGACAACAATATGCCGCGTGTGGATATAGACGGTCGTCTCTACACCGCTCAGGAAATCTCAGCCATGATTCTTCAGAAAATGAAGAAGACTGCCGAGGATTATCTGGGTCAGGAGGTAACCGAGGCCGTTATCACAGTTCCGGCATACTTCAGTGACTCACAGCGTCAGGCTACCAAGGAGGCTGGTCAGATTGCCGGTCTTGATGTAAAGCGTATCGTGAACGAGCCTACAGCCGCTGCTCTGGCATACGGCGTTGACAAGGCTAACAAGGATATGAAGATTGCCGTATTCGACCTGGGTGGCGGTACATTCGATATCTCTATCCTGGAGTTCGGCGGCGGCGTATTTGAGGTGCTTGCCACAAACGGTGATACACACCTGGGCGGTGATGACTTTGACCAGGTAATCATCAACTGGCTGGTTGAGGAGTTCAAGAAGGATGAGGGTGCTGACCTGACTCAGGATCCCATGGCTCTGCAGCGTCTTAAGGAGGCTGCCGAGAAGGCCAAGATAGAACTTTCATCATCAACCAGCACAGAGATCAACCTGCCGTACATCATGCCGGTGGCAGGTGTACCGCGTCACCTTGTAAAAACTCTTACACGTGCCAAGTTTGAGCAGCTGGCCAACGGTCTGATCCAGGCTTGCCTGGAGCCCTGCCGCAAGGCTATGCAGGATGCCGGTCTGAGCAATTCAGATATCGATGAGGTAATCCTGGTTGGTGGTTCAAGCCGTATCCCTGCTGTCCAGAAACTTGTTGAGGACTTCTTCGGCAAGGTACCCAGCAAGGGCGTTAACCCCGATGAGGTTGTTGCAGTAGGTGCATCAATCCAGGGCGCTATCCTGAACAAGGAGGGTGGTGTAGGTGATATCGTTCTGCTGGATGTAACACCTCTTACCATGGGTATCGAGACCATGGGCGGTGTGATGACCAAGCTGATTGAGGCCAACACAACCATTCCGTGCAAGAAGAGTGAAATTTTCTCAACAGCTGCCGATAACCAGACAGCCGTAACAATACATGTTCTGCAGGGCGAGCGCCCCATGGCAAGTCAGAATAAGTCCATAGGCCAGTTCAACCTGGAGGGTATCGCTCCCGCACGCCGTGGCGTACCTCAGATTGAGGTTACATTTGATATTGATGCCAACGGTATCCTTAAGGTTTCTGCCAAGGATAAGGCAACCGGTAAGGAGCAGGCCATCCGCATTGAGGCAAGTTCAGGTCTGAGCAAGGAGGAGATTGAGCGCATGAAGGCTGAGGCCGAGGCCAATGCCGATGCCGATAAGAAGGAGCGTGAAAAGGTTGACAAGCTTAACCAGGCTGACTCAATGATCTTCCAGACCGAGCAGCAACTGCAGGATCTGGGCGACAAGATCCCCGCTGACAAGAAGGCTCCCATTGAGAGCGCTCTGAATGCTCTTAAGGATGCTCACAAGGCACAGGATATTGCCGCTATTGACAAGGCTATGGCCGAGCTTAACACAGCATTCCAGGCAGCCAGCGCCCAGATGTACCAGCAGAGCGGCGCACAGCCCGGTGCAGGCGCAGGTGCTCAGAGCGGTCCTCAGGATGCCGGCCAGCAGGGTGGCTCAAACAACTCTGATAACGTTCAGGACGCTGACTTTGAAGAAGTCAAGTGAAAGCCGAGAGTATAGTCAAGCAGTCCGCCAAAGTGTCCCACAAGACCCCCGCCCACAAATCGTGTGGCGGGGGTCTTTGTGTTACATGCCCTCAAAACGAGGGCGTGTAACACATTCGGTGCGGAAAGAAGGTAATCACGAGTGGACGGGTGCGGGACACTTTGGCGGACGGAGCGGATATGGGGTAAAGAGAAAAAGAATGGTGTATAGTTTGGTTGTAAAGATTCTTTGTAGTACTTTTACGCCGTTTAAGAAATAATATAAAAACATATAAATGCGTATGAGGAAAATTTACACCCTAATCTTATTTGGCCTGTTTTCATTGCAGTCGTTCGCAGACGTTCCGTCTTACTGCCTGGATAATCCCACGGTAGCTGCGTATTTTGCAGAGCCGGAGTATAACCCGAATGATTACAGTTACACCTATATCACCAAATACTGTTACGATTTTCCATGGGATTGGAAGAACCGCGGCAATGGTGAGCGTCTTGACCAGCCTCTGCCTGCCAAGGTAAATCTGGCTGCATCGCTCAGTGCTGCAGGTAAGCTCTATGTTGATGAGGATGAGAACTATTCAGATCCGTTGGTTCTGTCAGTAGCTGCCGGAACGCAGTCAATTGACGTATATAACCTTATCCCCAACAGGACCTATAACTGGAAGGTGGTGGATAATGCAAACAGCAATATAGTTGAGTCCGGTCAGTTCAAGACAACCGGTCATGTACGTATGCTTAAGATTGACGGCATATTCAACGTACGTGATATGGGTGGCTATCCTACAATGGGTGGTACAACCATGAAGTATGGTAAGATTATTCGCGGTTCACGTCTGAATGTGAACGGCAGCACAGAGAAGATAATCACAGATGAGGGTATAGCCGAGTTGCGCAGACTGGGTGTGCTTGCAGAACTTGATATGCGTGATGAGAGCAACGCTCCTATGGAAAACGGAGGTCCCCGCCATTCATATCTGGGTGATGATATTCCTATTGCCAACTTTACCGGTGCTTATGCAAGCCGTATTGCTACATTTGCCGATGCTCCTCATAGCATCCGCGGTATCAAGCAGATGATTGCTTGGTTCAAGGAGGACAAACCTGTTTATCTGCACTGTTCTGTAGGTGCCGACCGTACAGGTACCGTGGCATATCTGGTGGGCGCCCTGTGCGGTATGAGTGAGGATGCCCTGGCCAGGGATTTTGAGCTTACATCATTCTCCGGTGACTCTGTGGATAATGAGGCTGACCCTGGAACGTGGGAGATTCTTGTACGTCAGAGAACCGATGTGGGCAGATTGGATAAATGTTCACAAGCTGACAGTTACAAATTCTCAAACATGGTGGCCAAGATCAAGTCATTTGAAGGTGCCACATTCCAGCGCAAGGTGTACAATCACCTGCGTGAAGGTGTACAGGGTGCCAAAATCTCAGAGGAGGATCTGGCATTCCTTATAAAGTATCTTACCGGTCATGAGATCCTTTCCGGCTTTAGTGTTGATGTTGATACCCTCAAACTGGAAAAGGGTCAGAGCCATAAGATACAGATCACTCCAATACCTGCACACTTGACCTATTCGGCTGCATCATTCAAGTCAACCAGCGATTATGTTGCAACCGTTGACAGCGAGGGTAACATTACTGCAGTAGGCGGCGGTCAGGCAAATATCCTGGTGGTAGTTGACGGTATTGAAAAGTACATTCCTGTTATAGTGCCCATTACAGAAGAGTCTGTCATGGCTCTTACCATTGAGAATCCCGCTGTAAACAAGTATATGACAGAGACTCATTACAGCGCCGATGACTACACCGTATCAACCGTTGCCAATTACCTGAATATTCCGGTCGTAAGCAACCGTGCAGACTGGCCTACTCCCGTTACTGTCAAGTGGATGGTCAACCAGGGTGCCAAGAACCAGCAGCTGTCTGTATGTGAGAATCCCAATTTTGTAGGCAATATTGTAGAGGAGTCACTTCTTGACACGGATTCCACATTCACTATTGAAGGACTCACCCCCCAAAAGCTCTATTATTTCAGGGTTACAGCCCAAAAGGGTGACAGCAAGGTGACTCTTGTATCATCTGCCTTCAAGGTATCCGGTAACGCCAATATGATTCAGGCTCGCAGTATCTATAACGTCCGTGACCTGGGTAGCTGGACCGGAAAGGTTGGTTCAACCCCTCACCAGGTTAAGTGCGGTGTGCTGTATCGTGGTTCAAGACTCAAACGCAACATAGGAGAGGGTGATGGTAAGGCTATGGTATCCTCTGAAGATAACAAGATGCTTAAGGCTCTTGGCATTAAGGCAGAGCTTGACCTGCGCAGTGACAGTGAGACCAATGCATCCGCATCAACACTTAACAACCGTATGTTCAAGTTCCAGAGAGTGGCCAACGCCGGTGAGTGCCTGGGTGCCAACGTACTTAACGGCGATGCCTATGTGGTAGCTCTGCAGAAGATAATAGAGTGGCTCAAACTTGAAGACAAGAACGGTGATCCCGCAGTTCCCGCCATCTATATGAGCGGCTCACTCGGTGCCGAGCGTACCGGAACACTGGCATTCCTTATCAACGGTCTGCTTGGTGTAAGTGAGGAGGATCTGTCCAAGGATTATGAGCTGTCATCATTCTCAGGTGACAAGCTTGAAACTGTGCTGTGCCAGCGCAACACAGGCAATTTCCCTGTCATGGTAGCCTCTGTCAAGAGCCTTAACGGTCAGGACCTTCAGCACAAGATATACAAGTACTTCAATGAGGGAGTAGGCGGTACATCCATTAGCCAGACAGATTTGAACTGGTTTATCAGTTACATGCTTGACTGCCCTGTAAGTGAGGTTGAGGGCAGTTATCTGACAAAGGTGGAGATTGCGCCTGCCGTCAAGGTAACCGGTAAGATCTATAACCTGCTTGGCCAGGAGGTAACCAACCCCGGTCCCGGTGCTTATATAATGGACGGAAAGAAATATATTATCAGCTACTGATAATGAACAGATAAAAAGTGCGGCGTGCAGTATTTGCATGCCGCATTTTTTTAATGTCTTTTTTGTCCGATAATAAAAAAGGTGTACTTTTGTTCTAACCAACAATAATTATCCGGTTTTTGCTTATGAGAAAATTCTACTTCATTTTGGCGTTATCTCTGTTGGCAGGACGTGTTTGCTCAAAATCACCCTATTGTCTGGAGAATGATATCATTTACGGCTACATGCATGACTTCAGTTATGATACTATTGCAGATTACAATGTATCATACGTCATGGAATACTTCAACAAACCGGCCGATTACAGAAAGGATGCTCCAAAACCTGTAACCCTTGCATGGACAAATGATCCCGCGGCAGAGGCTCAGAGAATTGAGGTGAGTGAAAACCCTGATTACTCGGATGCTTTTGTCTATACGGTAGGTAAAGACGCCGGCAGCTATGATGTATATAACCTTATACCCGGCAGGAAATATTATTACAGGGTTGTATCAGTAAACTCATCGGCCCAGGAGAGCGTTGTGGGTTCCGGTGACTTTGAGACAAGCGGTACACTCAGAATGATTCTGGCAGAAGGCACATGGAATGTACGTGATGCCGGCGGATGGATATCAAGTCTGACAGGCAAGCCCATTGCATACGGCAAGATTTACCGTGGAGCCCAGCTCAAGGCTGCCAATAAGGATTCAATCATTCTGTCCGAGGAGGGCATAGAGGCTATGCGTCAGATTGGCATACGTGCCGAGTTGGATCTGCGCAGTGCCAGTCAGGTTCCGTCAAACGTGTCGGCTCTGGCCAAGAAGGATGCCGCCGGCAATTATGACGTTGATTTTATTGATATACCAGAGGCTGTAAACGCCCGTATGTACAACTTTGCCAAGAATGATGCCACAATCAGGGAGCTGCAGTGGGTTATCAACCGTCTTAAGCAGAACAAGCCTGTTTATTATCATTGCCAGAACGGTGCTGACCGTACAGGTACCTTGGGCTTCCTGATAGGCGCCCTGCTTGGTATGAGTGAGGGCGATCTGGCCAAGGACTATGAGCTTACCACATTTTGTGAGCCTATTGCAGCTGCATATGATCCCACAGAGAAAGGTTTTGCCCGTCTCAGGAACTATGAGGGCAAGAAAGGCTCTCCAATAGGCAGTAGTGAGGATCCTAAGGAGTATATGTTTGCTGAGTTGGCTACTGCTATGAAATCAGTTGCTCCTGTAAACGGTTCATATCATGACAAGATCTACAATTTCTTCCGTACAGGTGTGAACGGCACCAAGATATCGGCTGCAGACCTGTCATGGTTCATATATGAAATGACCGGATACAAGATTCTGGGAGACTATACATGTGATGTTGACACCATAAGGCTTTATAAAGGCACAAGCAAGAAAATCAACTTTACGGTTACTCCTGAGGGAGCCCAATACTCAAAGCTCTCTTTCAAATCCACATGCAGTGCAGTAGCAACAGTATCAGCTGACGGTACAGTGGCTGCAGTAGGTGGCGGCCAGGCAACCGTCATAATGAATATTGACGGCATTGAAAAGATAATTCCTGTCTTTGTTGACATGGATGACGCTTCTGTCCTGTCTTACTCAATAGAAAACGATGCGGTAAGCAAATATATGACTGAGGCCAATTACAGCGCCGATGACTACACCGTATCAACCGTTGCCAATTACCTTGACATTCCGGTTATAAGCAACCGTGCAGACTGGCCTGCACAGGTTGTTCTGAAGTGGTCCGTATTTAAAGGCGCCGTCAACCAGCATCTGAGTGTTTGTGAGACGCCGTCATTTACCGGAAACATAGTTGATGAGGAGGTGCTTGATACAGATTCAAGTTATGTGTTTGAGAATCTGATTCCTCAAAAGAAGTATTATTACAGGGTTACGGCTAAAGTCGGTGATAACACTGTCGTTATTGTATCGTCAGCCTTTAAGGTATCAGGTTATGCCAAGATGATACAGGTACGCAGTATCTATAACGTCCGTGACCTGGGTGGATGGATCGGAAAGTTGGGCTCAACTCCTCATCAGATAAAGTGTGGTGTCCTGTTCCGCGGTTCAAGACTCAAGCGTAACATAGGAGAGGGTGATGGTAAGGCTATGGTATCCTCTGAAGATAACAAGATGCTTAAGGCTCTTGGCATTAAGGCAGAGCTTGACCTGCGCAGTGACAGTGAGACCAATGCATCCGCATCAACACTTAACAACCGTATGTTCAAGTTCCAGAGAGTGGCCAACGCCGGTGAGTGCCTGGGTGCCAACGTACTTAACGGCGATGCCTATGTGGTAGCTCTGCAGAAGATAATAGAGTGGCTCAAACTTGAAGACAAGAACGGTGATCCCGCAGTTCCCGCCATCTATATGAGCGGCTCACTCGGTGCCGAGCGTACCGGAACACTGGCATTCCTTATCAACGGTCTGCTTGGTGTAAGTGAGGAGGATCTGTCCAAGGATTATGAGCTGTCATCATTCTCAGGTGACAAGCTTGAGACTGTGCTGTGCCAGCGTAACACGGGCAATTTCCCTGTCATGGTGGCAGCCATCAAGAGCCTTAACGGTCAGGACCTTCAGCACAAGATATACAAGTACTTCAATGAGGGAGTAGGCGGTACATTCATTAGCCAGACAGATTTGAACTGGTTTATCAGTTACATGCTAGACTGCCCTGTAAGTGAGGTTGAGGGCAGTTATCTGACAAAGGTGGAGATTGCACCTGCCGTCAAGGTAACCGGTAAGATCTATAACCTGCTTGGCCAGGAGGTAACCAACCCCGGTCCCGGTGCCTATATCATGGACGGAAAGAAATTGATAATAACTGAATAGATATATTTTTAACCCTAAACTTTTTAAAAACAATGAAACGTATCAAATTTTTTATCGGTTTGTCACTCTTGATGGGTGCAGTTGTAGTTCTGGCCAGTTGCGGTGCAGCAGGTTCTGCCAAGAAGGCTAAAGGTATTGTACTCCAGGAGGGTGACCGTGCCACAGTAACTGATGAGGAAGGTTATACAACCATCGTATTCCCCGCTGAACTTACAGAAGAGGATGTTGCTCTGTATAACACCGATCTGCTGGGCTACCTTTACAAGGCAAACGCTCCTATTTCAAGTGACGGCAATGAGTATGATATCTACAGAATCTACTATTACCTGCACAACTCAAAGGAGTGGCTGCATAAGGGAAGCTATGACCGTCCTTATGAGCTGACAGTTTCCAAGATTGCAAGCGTCAGAATCGCTGATGACAGAATGCGTCTCAGAGAGTTCTATGAGCAGATGCCTTTGCTGCACAACTCACAGGAAAAGAAGAGTGACACCAGCTATCAGAATGAGATCAGCCAGGGTGATAACTACTATATCTTTATTGATATCACCCTGCGTGACTGATTAAGGTCTGAGTGTAAAAGAAATTGGCGATCCGTTTGGGACCGCCAATTTTTTTGTTTGAAAGAACCGCTTATCTGTCCTTGTCAACCAGCATGAATGACAACAGTCCTGATGCGCAAAGCTTGTCATTTACAGTGGCCTCGGCCTGGACAGAGATGAACATGCCGCGATGGCTTACTATGTGTGAGCGAACAATGACCTTGTCACCCGGAAGTACGCTGTGCTTAAAACGTACCTTGTCCATTCCTGCATAGAGAGCAAGTTTGGTGGTCAGCAGTTCATGGAACAGCAGTACACTGCCCTGAGCCATGATCTCACACAGGATCACTCCCGGCACAATAGGATTGCCGGGAAAGTGACCACGTGTGTAGTACGGGTCTTCAGGAACGGTGTATTCTGAAACGACACCGCCTTCAACCTGTTCTGAACGGTCCACCAGGAGCATGGGATCCCTGTGCGGCATCCATTGCATCAGCTCCTCTTTTTCCATCTTAACCATTGTATCGACGCAGAGCTACTGCAGCATTATGTCCGCCGAATCCAAGTGAGCTTGACAGAGCAACCTGGGCCTGAACCTTGCGTGCGGTGTTGGGGATATAATCAAGATCGCAATCAGGATCCGGCTCCTTATAACCTATGGTGGGAGGCAATACGCCGCTCTCCAGTGCGATGGCCGATGCAATCAGCTCTACAGCACCTGTAGCACCCAGCATATGGCCGTGCATTGACTTGGTTGAGCTTATCATTGCCTTGCGTGCATCATCCTCACCAAGAGCAATCTTGATGGCGTTAGTCTCACACATGTCATTCATATGGGTTCCTGTACCGTGAGCGTTAATGTAGAGCTGCTCGCCGGGCTTGTAGCCGGCCTCCTTGAGAGCCTGGCTGAGTGCGGCGGCAGTGGTTGTGCCGTCGGGACGGGGAGCGGTGTAGTGGTAGGCATCGCAGGTGTTACCGTAGCCGGCAACCTCGGCAATGATATGCGCTCCGCGCTTTACAGCGTGCTCGTACTCCTCAAGAATCAGGATACCAGCACCCTCGGCCATAACGAATCCTCCGCGACGCTTGTCAAAGGGCAGGCAGGCCTCGGCGGGATCCTCGGCTGTGGTCAGGGCCTTCATGTTGGCAAAACCGCCAATGGCCAGCTCATTCACTGCAGCCTCGGTACCACCGGTTATGATGGCATCGGCCATACCGTACTTGATGGCGCGGAATGCCTCACCAACGGCGTGTGTGCTGGTTGCGCAGGCTGAAACTACGGGCAGACAGGGGCCCTGTGCGTTGAACTTGATGGCAATGTTGCCGGCGCCAAGGTTACCTATCATCATGGGGATGAACAGAGGTGAAACGCGCTTGGGACCCTCTTCCTTCAATACTATTGTCTGGTCAATGAATGTCTGCATGCCGCCTATGCCTGAACCTACATAGCATCCCAGACGGCCAGGCTCAATATTCTCGCCTGCCTTGAGACCACTCTGTTCCATGGCCTGGATGGCTGCGCAGATGCCAAACTGGCTGAACCTGTCGCTGCGGCGTACGCTGCCGGGATCCATACCCAGTTCTGTAGGCTTGAAATCCTTGACCTGGCCTGCCACGTGAACTGTCAGTTCACCAAAGCGGTCCAGACCCTCAATCTTGGAAATACCCAAACGGCCGTTCTCCAGGCTCTCCTTGAACTCCTGGACATTCTTACCAATGGATGTGATAACACCCATACCGGTAATTACAACTCTTTTTTCTGTCATTTAGTTCTCTTTTTTTAGGCACCGCAAAGGTACCCCTTATTTATTACTTATACATGAATCTGCGGATGCTACCTTTAGGTGTCTTCACAAATGGCTCAAATTTGAGTTCAAAACCATCCACATGTGAGTAGGCGGGAATCTCCTGGTTGAGCTTTGTGATGTTACCGGCCATGACGGCGTTCAGAGCGTCGTTGTCCATACCGCTGGCTGCCACCTGGTCCACGTTAGGCACAATCAGAGCCGTCAGATGACCCTTACGGTCCACAATCAGAGACTCGGCAACGTAGGGCAGGGCGTTCAGCACCACCTCAATCTCCTCGGGGAAAATGTTCTGACCGTTGGATGACAGCAGCATGTTCTTGCATCGGCCCGCCAGGAAAACGGTCGTATCCTTATCCATAGTACCCATATCGCCGGTACGGAACCAGCCGTCCTTGTCAAGAACCTCGGCTGTAGCCTCCGGGTTCTTGTAGTAACCGGTAAACACGCAGTCACCGCGAATAATCAGCTCGCCCGGAATGTGCTCGGGATCATCGGACTCAATGCGGCACTCAATACCTTCGGCAACTATCTCACCCACGGACTTCATCTTGTACTTGCCCTTTTCGCCTATGGCAATTGTGGGGCAGGCCTCGGTCATGCCGTAGCCGGTTACGAACGGTATCTGCAGCTTCTGCGCCATCAGGTCCTCAAGGTCAAATGCCATTGCGGCGCCGCCGGTCACCAGCAGCTCAATGTTCTCGCCAAAGGCCGACATGAAAATGGTGTTCAGAGCCTTGCAGTAGTCCTGGTTGTTCTTGTGGTCGGCCAGTTTCTGACGGCCTGACTTGCTTGTCACAAACTCACCGATTGTGTTATCCAGCATCTTAACCAGAATCAGGGGTACAGCAAAGAATACGTTAGGCTTTACCTCGTTCAGAGCGGGTTTGAGGTAGGCGGGGATAGGGGGCATACCCAGTATTGTAAGATGCATACCCAGACACAGAGGCTCAATGGCATCGTACATCATTCCGAATATGTGTGCAAAGGGCAGCACGCTCAGGTAGGTCTGACCCTCACGGTAGGGGAAGTGACGCGGAATCAGGAACACGTTTACGCTGAAGTTGCGTACCGTGAGCATCACGCCCTTGGGGTTACCTGTTGAGCCCGATGTATAGTTAAGCGCGCAAAGCTCATCGGCAGGACGGTCCTCATATCCAAAGTCTTCAATTTTGAAGCCTGCGGGATGTGCCTCACGCATCAGGGCCTCGCGGCGCATGTAAAGCTCCTCAAAGTTGCCGCGGCTGGCCAGCAGCTCGCCGGTGTGAACGTCAATGGCACCTATCAGACCCGGCATCTGCTCAAAGTCCATCTTATCCATCAGGCGCTTCTCGGTGTAGAGCAGCACGCTGTCAGAGTGGTTCACCAGACTCATGGTATCGGATGGTGTATATCCGTCAAACAGCTGGACGCCTACATATCCGCCGGTCATGATACCCATGAAGGTCTTGATCCAGCCTGCGCAGCTCTTGGCGTTGAGTGCAATCTTGTCTCCCTTCTTGATTCCTGCAGCCTTCCAGAGCAGTTGGTCCTGCTCAATCTGTGCGGCCAGCTGGCCGTAGGTGGCTGAACTGTGTTTGTAATCGTCCAGTGCGGCATCGTTCCAATGCTTGCGGACGGTGCCCTCAAATTTCTTGATAAAAGAAATGTCGTACATAAAATTAGTTTTGTTTTAAGTTTTTGTTTGTGCCTTAGCTGAGCATCTCAGCCCCGGGCGGGAATTTTTTGCGAAAATAACCGATGTTATGTACGTGGATGGACTACAAATGGGGGTTTGTGGCTAAATGATGGGCGGATGTGGTGAAAATTGAAAATTGAAAATTGAAAATTGAGAATTAAATGTATTGCACCTGCGTAAAAAAAAGAATTGACACGCAGGTTCTGCGTATCAATTCTCAATTCTCAATTTTCAATTTTCAATTTACTTGTTCAGGGCATCGGCACTGGCAATGTACTTGGCCAGATCCTCCTCACTTACGTGGAAGTCCTGAAGGTCACCGCTGATGTACTGGTCGTAAGCCGACATATCTACGAATCCGTGACCTGACAGGTTGAACAGGATAGTCTTCTGCTCACCGGTCTCCTTACACTTGAGTGCCTCGCGGACTGTGGCAGCAATAGCGTGGCATGACTCGGGAGCGGGTATTATACCCTCGGTCTGGGCAAAGAGCACACCAGCCTTGAATGACTCATTCTGCTCAATATCCACAGCCTCCATGTAGCCGTCCTTCATGAGCTGTGACAGGACAACGCCTGCACCGTGGTAACGCAGACCGCCGGCATGGATGGTGGCGGGCTTGAAGGTATGTCCCAGAGTGTACATGGGCAGCAGCGGAGTCATACCTGACTCATCACCGAAGTCATACTCAAACTTACCGCGTGTAAGCTTGGGGCATGAAGCGGGCTCGGCAGCGATGTAACGGGTCTTCTTACCCTCCTTGATGGTGTGACGCATGAAAGGCAGAGCCATACCGCAGAAGTTTGAACCGCCACCAAAGCAGGCAATCACAATATCAGGATACTCGCCGGTCATGGCCATCTGCTTCTCGGCCTCAAGACCGATAACGGTCTGATGCATGCAGACGTGGTTGAGCACTGAACCAAGAGCGTACTTGCAGTTGGGTGTTGACATTGCCAGCTCAATTGCCTCGGATATGGCGCAACCCAGTGAACCCTGATCATTGGGGTTTGCGGTCAGGATGTCCTTACCGGCGCGGGTTGACATAGAGGGTGAGGGGGTGATGGCAGCACCGAATGTCTGCATGATTGAACGGCGGTAAGGCTTCTGGTTGTAGCTGGCCTTTACCATATATACAGCGCAGTCAATGCCGAACTTCTTGGTGGCATATGACAGGGCACCGCCCCACTGACCGGCACCAGTCTCGGTGGTGAGGTTGGTCACGCCCTGCTTCTTGGCGTAGTAGGCCTGGGCAAGAGCTGAGTTGAGCTTGTGTGAACCGGCGGGTGATACGCTCTCGTTCTTGAAGTAGATATGTGCGGGAGTTCCAAGTGCCTCCTCCAGCTCATAAGCACGTACCAGCGGAGTGCAACGGTATGATGCGTACTGCTGACGGATCTCCTCGGGTATCTCAATCCACTCATCCTTCTGGTTGAGCTCCTGATTGGCGCACTCCTCTACAAAGATAGGATAGAGGTCCTGGGGCTTAAGGGGCTGACGTGTGCCGGGATGCAGGAAAGGCAGCGGTTTGTTGGGCATAACGGCCTGGATGTTGAACCATGCCTTAGGAATCTCACTCTCGTCAAGCAAATACTTTTTCTGTCTCATAATTATAGTTTTAAGTTAATTGTATTTTCTTATCAAAAAAGCCCCGTCGCAGTTGCGGCAGGGCTTTATGTCAATTTCTCATTTTACATACAAAGCAGTGACCTCCTACGACTTAATTGAGTTGTAAGCTACGCCACCACCAGAAAAATGAGTTGAGTCTTTTCATTGTTTTGTTGTTATCGGATGCAAATATACTGTCTCATTTTCAATCTGCAACAGTTATTTGCAAAAAAATATCATGTTGCCTGTTTTTTTAAGGGATTAAACCATTTGGACTGCAATGTATCAAACAATTGATGAAACCGTATTCCTTAAAGTCAGCATTGTTTGGCCTGATGGCCCTTATGGTGAGCGTTACTGCCCGTGCGCAGTTTGATAATACGTTTGTTAACAGCTACGAGGAGCCTTTTGTTGTCGATCATGACGCACCGCATTATGAGTATCATTTGGATACAGGTGGCGCATCATGGGACATAGGCAAGCCCGGAGTGGGGTACGGTTCCATGCTGCTGGAGTCTGTTCCCAAGGGGGCCAAGGTGTATATTGATGATGTCTATCAGGGACAGACACCTCTTCTTATAGATAATGTGCCCGATGGTACATACAGCGCACGATTTGAGTACAACGGCTATGTTAACTACTATGTCACAGTGAATGTGGCGGCCCGCTTGCAGTCACATGTCACAGCCGGCATGATGCCCCGTGACAAGCAGTATTTTGACAAACGTGAGGCATATACTACGCTGGTGTATGAGTACAGCGGTGTCAATACAGGAAACTGGGGTGTGGGTAACTCCTGGGGCGTTTACATGCGCAACTTCAATCTTGAGCAGTCAACGCTGGTTCATATTGGCGTGCTCAATACCGTGGCTTTTGAGGGTGCTGTGGGTTACGGTTTCATGTTCGGTCATTTTAACCGATACAGGATTACTCCCCAGATAGGTTATTCCGGCGTATGGTTTGACAATGTGGGTAATGCCAAGAGCTACTGGACCGGTTACCTTAGGGGAGGGCTGAACTTTAAGTGTGCCTTTACTGAGCAGTATGCATTCAGCATGACCCTTTTATATGACAAAACCGGCCCTGGAATCAGAGCCGGTGTGCTGTTCTTTGTCAATTGACAATTCTTTCCTGAATCAGAGATTGCGGATATTGGAGTCAATCCATGCCAAGCGTTTGCGGAAGGCTACCTTGATTGCATCAACGGCCTGGTCAAACGTGAGCTGCCAGTCACCGTTCTGACGGCTGGTGTAGTCCCATTTGCGGTCATTGAATTCCTCTGACAGGCGTATCTTATCGGCGGTCTGGTCAACGTAATCCTCAAATCCGTCCTCCCATTTTACTTTGTATCTGTCCCATTTTGCAACCAGACTGTCCTTGAATACTTTGTTCTTCTTAAGGTCGGAGTAGTAGAACTTGCCGTTTTTGTTATTGTTTGACATGCTCAGCACCTCCCACTGTTTGATGCGCGGGTTCTCCGTACTGTTCCAAGTGGTGCTTCCGTATTCAAAATCTCCGTATAGAGTAAATGTGTGGTAGTCATAGTCCCACATGGGGCCAAAGCATACTTTTCCGCATGAATCCTTATATAGGTTATGGCTCTTGGGGCCGTTTTCGGGCCAGGTGTTATATGCGTCATGGTTCATGGTTATCTCCTGAATCAGGGCATAGTCAATGGCGCGGTCCATATCCAGGTATTGCATCCATTCATTTGACGTGGCGGCCTTGCTTATGGCTGTCTCCATCTCGTTCACGTAGCCCTGCATGTATTTATATACTTTTGAACTGGAAGTTATCGGATTGCCTTCCTCATCCTCATCGGGATCCTTGAATACATAAGGCAGGCTATAGGTAGAGCTCCTGAAAACTACGGGTTTGGGGTTACGCTTGTCATCCCATTTGGTCTCTCTCAATTGGGAGTTACTATAATCATAGAATGCGTCAATTTTCATGAATATACCACCATTCTCAGGGTCCTCAAGATTGGGGTTGTGAATGTCTATGCGGTGGTTGTCAATCCTTATCTGCTCACACAGATAGTAGTTTCCACGGTGCTCGCCGTTCCATACAAGCTCCACAAACTGTCCGTTCACGGTGTATGGCATATCGGTCTGGCGGGATATCCAGAAGCATATGTCGTTACGCATAAGCGTGCGGTCCTTGTAGTTGGCCAGCAGGATCCAACGCTTCTGCTTGTGCATGCCAAGTATCTTGGCTTTCTCATCCAGTTTAAGGCCGTACGGCTTCTTGTCAAAGTCACTCCATGTCTGGTTACCGTGGCCCTTGAGGCTCAGTGTCCCTTCATAATCAACTGTACCGTCGGGCATCTCAATACGCATGGTGTTACCCTCAACCCAGGTGTCACGTCTGGTCACGGGGCCGCTGGTGGTAATCTTTACTATGGGCAGTCCTGTGTTACGGAAGCTGATGGTGTAATCTTTATGAATGTCATATTTCCAAACGCTCAGTATTACCGGTTTTGAACCATCTATAGTGTAAGCTTTATTCTTGGTCATTACCGTATTGTCATACATTACCTTGTCACCTGAGAATGAGCTTACGGTAAGCTGAACTTTTGAGAAATCAGACAGGGTAGGTATGCATACTGAGCATGATGCTGTCTTGGAATCAACTGATGCGCTGAATCCCTGGCCTTTTACTGTCTGCAGTCCGAATGAAACCTTTTTTATATCTATTCTCTTTGAGTAGTATGCTGTGTCAGTATTGTACAGCTTGCCCTGAACAAAGAAGTCACTCTTGCGGATGTCTGTAATCTTGACTTCCATTTTCCAGCAGCTGTCCTGGGGTTGGAACTCCAGCAGGTTTAATTTGAGGCTGCTAATAGGTACTCCCAAGGTGTCGGTGAGAGTTAGATGATACGTGGTGTCATTCAGCAGGATGTCCCATGGCGATGTCCTGAACCTTATGGTGGCTAAACTGTTCTCAGTGGTGAAGGCTGATATTGAGTCCTCGGCCAGATCAAGTGCATAATATACAGGCACGGGCTTGGGAATCATATTAAGTACTATGGGGCGGCCCAATACCGACACGTTGTCCAGTGTGTCAGAAACTTTTACCATAACAACATCGCCGGTATTCATTCCGTAGCGCATCAGTGTCTTTATGTTCCAGATGCTGTCGGCCAGTGTAGCGGAGCATATGTCGGCATATTCATATCTGTTTCCGGAGGTGTCGGCCAATTCTACGCTCATGTGACTAATGGAGAGTAGGTCAACGGGTGATGTTCTGATGCGGAACAGTGCCGTGTCACCTTCATTGAAAGTGAGCGTGTCAGGGGTGAAGGTGGTAAACGGCTTAAGCTGTACAAGTATGGGGTTGAGTACTGCGGGATCGGAACGGAGTACGGTGTCGCGGTACGTAATCATCAGTGACACAATATCTCCGGCCTGGATTCCTTTGCTCAGATAGCCTGTAATATTCCAGACTCCGTCGCTGCGCAACCGGGGTGTTCCTACGGTTATCAGGTTGTACGGAGCGCCTGCTGTATCGCACACCTGAATGCCTATGCTGTCCAACTGAAGAAGGTTATAGGGAACGGTACGGATGCTGAAAACAACAGAATCCCTCATCCTGAATTTGAATGTGTCAGGGGTCAGGCTCTCTATATACAGGTAACCGGAACCGCCGGGGTTATGCTCCGGCAGGTCAAAGCGTGGTTTTTCATTTTCACAGGATAATACTGCTCCGGTTATGAATGCCGCACATAGCATTCTCTTGAAAAGTGTCAGTAATTTTTTGTTCATAGCGGTTGCAAAGGAATACAAAAAATGTGACATGGCAAATATATTTGCCCAAAGCGGCGGTGTTTTATTAAAAAATGTTTATTTTTGCATCTGTCCTTTAGAAAGAAAGAATGAGATCATTTTTGAAAAGCCTTACAGACTGGTACTTCAGCAAGAAAGCACTCCCGTATTGGTGTATATTACTGTTAGACAGTTTTCTGGCATTCCTGGCCGGGTTCATAGCATTGTTTTTTACCCGCAGGGATATATTCTTCTGTCCTGAGCTTCTTACAGCCAGTATCTGGGGTATTCTGGTCAATACACTGCTGTATGCCATATCATTCAAGTGTTTTCATACCTATCACGGCATTGTACGTTACTCAACGTTCCATGATCTGGCCAGTATAACATCGGCCAACGTATCGGCATCATTGGTAAGCTACGGTATATCCAAGCTGCTCAGGCTGCAAGGCATAAGGGTGCTTATCCTGCCCAACGCATACGGAATATTCATTGTGTTCATTGTGGTTACGCTGGGTATGTTCATAATGCGTGTGCTGGTAAAGTTCATGTTCGAGCTGTCGCGTACCGATGAATCCCGCTCCACCAATGTGTTTATATATGGTGTTCTGGAGGGTGGTATAAGCCTTGCCAAGAGTATCTTCAACCAGGATATCAAGCGTTTTGTGCTTAAGGGATTTGTAAGCCCCAGCGGTGATTTTGTGGGACAGCGTCTGCTGGGCGTGCGCGTATATCAGGACGATGATAACCTTATTGATGTAATGAAGAATGATGGCATCAGCGTTATCATGGTGAGTCCTTTGCAGACCGAGTATTTCCGTGAGAACCAGAAGCTCCTGAATTCACTTACCGAGGCCGGCATACGTATAATGATAATGCCGCAGGCCGAGGAGTGGGACGGCAAGTCATCACTGAGCCATGAGCGCATGCGTGACGTTGAGATTGAGGACCTGCTGCCGCGTGACAAGATAGAGATTGACATGGATGCCATAGGACAGAACCTGCATCGCAAGAGAATACTCATAACAGGTGCAGCCGGTTCAATAGGCAGTGAGATGGTGCGTCAGATTGCCAAGTTCGGTCCGGCCGAGATGGTGCTGATAGACCAGGCTGAGACCCCTATGCATGACATCCGTATGTATATGTCCAGCCATTATCCCAAGGTCAAGTGCTTTACCATTGTAGGAAGTATCACCAACCAGAACTTTATGGAGACAATATTTGCCAGCCATAAGCCGGATTATGTTCTCCATGCCGCTGCGTACAAGCATGTGCCTATGATGGAGGATAACCCCGCCATGGCTGTGCAGAACAATATTGCCGGAACACGTGTAATAGCAGACCTGGCAGTCAAGTACCGTACATCCAAGTTTGTGATGATATCAACCGACAAGGCCGTCAATCCTACAAACGTAATGGGCTGCTCCAAGCGAATCTGCGAGATATACTGCCAGTCACTCAACCAAGCCATAGTTGACGGCAAGGTGGATGGTATAACACAATTTGTGACCACGCGTTTTGGTAACGTACTGGGATCAAACGGCAGTGTCATTCCAATTTTCCGTGAACAGATCAAGGCCGGTGGTCCGGTGACAGTAACTGATCCGGAGATGGTACGCTACTTTATGCTTATTCCTGAGGCCTGCAAACTGGTGCTTGAGGCCGGAACCATGGGGCGTGGCGGTGAGATATTTGTCTTTGACATGGGTAAACCGGTCAAGATTGTTGACCTGGCCAAGCGCATGATAAGCCTTAGCGGTGTCAAGAACGTGGATATCAAGTTTACCGGTCTGCGTGATGGTGAAAAGCTCTATGAGGAGGTGCTCAATGACTCGGAGACCACCAAGCCTACCATTCACCCCAAGATAATGATTGCCACCGTGCGTGAATATGAGTACAGTACGGCGGTTGAGAATGAGGAGCGTCTGCTCAAGGCATCGTACACGTTTGATGATATGGCTATCGTGAAGATCATGAAGGAGATAGTTCCGGAGTACAAGAGCCATTGCTCCAAATACGAAATACTTGATAAGTGATAGGATGAAGAACATTATAATTACCGGTGGAGCCGGTTTCATAGGAAGTCATGTGGTGCGTTTGTTTGTAAACAAATACCCCGATTATAAGATAATCAACCTGGACAAACTTACCTATGCGGGTAATCTGGATAACCTCAAGGATATTGAGAACAAACCCAATTACAGGTTTGTCCGTATGGATATATGTGACTTTGAAGGAGTGCTGGCCCTGATGCGGAAGGAGAGGGTGGACGGAGTCATCCATCTGGCTGCCGAGAGCCATGTGGACCGCTCAATCAAGGATCCGTTTACATTTGCCCAGACCAACGTAATGGGAACACTTAGCCTGCTGCAGGCTGCCAAATGCTACTGGGAGTCACTGCCGGAGGGCTTTGAGGGCAAACGCTTCTATCATATATCTACCGATGAGGTCTATGGCGCACTGGAGATGACAGATCCGGACGGTATAAGGCCTCCGTTCACAACAAAGGCCAGCAGCGGTGAACATCATCTGGCTTATGGTTCCAAATTCTTTACAGAAGACCTTAAATACCAGCCGCACAGTCCGTACAGTGCATCCAAGGCCAGCTCAGATCATTTTGTACGTGCATTCCATGATACATACGGCATGCCTACGATAGTGACAAACTGCTCAAACAACTATGGCCCGTACCAGTTCCCTGAAAAGCTGATTCCGCTCTTTATCAACAATATCCGTCACCGCAAGCCGCTTCCGGTATATGGTAAGGGCGAGAACGTTCGTGACTGGCTGTTTGTTGAGGATCACGCCCGTGCAATAGATCTTATTTTCCATAAGGGAACAGTGGCCGATACCTACAATATAGGAGGCTTCAATGAGTGGAAAAATATTGACATAATCAAAGTTCTGATCAACACTGTTGACCGTCTTCTTGGAAGGCCGGAGGGTGCTGATATGGATCTTATCACATACGTTACTGACCGTGCCGGTCATGATCTGCGTTACGCTATTGACAGCACCAAGCTTCAGCGTGAACTCGGGTGGGAGCCCTCGCTCCAGTTTGAGGAGGGTATAGAACGTACTGTACGCTGGTATCTGGACCATCAGGAGTGGGTAGATAACGTAACCAGCGGTGAGTATCAGAAATACTACGAGCAGATGTACGCAAACCGGTAACAGCTGTTGAAAACTAATTTTCAAGTTTCGTTAAATATCTTAACTAAAAACGCTTGTAAGACGGCGGAATATGGTATCTTTGCATAAATAGTATCCCTTTGGTCAACCTGTTCCTTTTTCTTGGGACAGGCAAGGGCGAAGCCATTCCCCAGTGAGTTCTTTCAAGAAAAAAATAATGCTGTTGGGAGGTCTCAGATACCTCCTGCCGGTGATAGAGGCTGCACATAAGCAGGGCTATTATGTCATCACAGCCGATTACCTTCCTGATAACATTGCCCACAAGTACAGTGATGAGTACTGTAATGTGAGCATAATTGACAAAGAGGCTGTCCTGAGAGAGGCCAGGCGCCTGCAGATAGACGGCATAATGTCTTTTGCGTGTGATCCCGGTGTCGTGGCTGCATCGTATGTGCAGAATATGATGGATCTGCCTAGTTTCGGACCGTTTGAGTCAGTTGAGATACTGCAGAACAAGGACCGTTTCCGTGCATTCCTGGCCGCTAATGGTTTCAATGTGCCTAAAGCCAAGGGCTATGACAGCGTTCAGGCTGCTATGCGTGATTCAGACCGTTTTGAATTGCCCGTGATAATCAAGCCTACTGACTCGGCCGGCAGCAAGGGCGTAAGCAGGGTTGATGACAAGGCTCAACTCAGAGAGGCTCTGGAGTATGCAATGGAACACTCCATCTCAGGACATATCATTGTTGAGGAGTTCATTGAAAAGTCCGGCTGCTCATCGGATACGGACAGCATGTCAGTGGATGGCAAACTGGTTTTTACAAGTTTCTGCGCTCAGCGTTTTGACACGAACGCGGTCAATCCATATACTCCGGCCGCCTATTCGTGGCCGTCAACCTTTACAGCAGAGCAGGAGACATATCTGACACATGAGATACAGCGGCTTATTGATCTGCTGGGACTTAAGACGGTGGTGTATAACATCGAGACCCGCATAGGAACCAACGGCAAGCCGTACATAATGGAACTAACACCCCGCGGCGGAGGCAACAGATTGTGTGAGATGTTACGCTATGCAACGGGAACGGATATGATTACAGCCATAACACGCGCCATGGTGGGTGATCCGGTAGGACAGATTGAGCAGAGACCGTATGACGGACATTGGGCCGAGGTGATTCTGCATGCTGACCGTAACGGAGCGTTTGACCGTCTGGATATATCCCCTAAACTTAAGGCGCAGGTGGTTGAGACAGACCTGTGGGTACAGAAGGGTGACATGGTAGAGTCATTTGAGGGCGCAAATAACGCCATAGGAACCCTGGTGCTTAAGTTCAATTCGGCACAAGACCTGGAATATGCCATCACAAATCAGAGGGAATGGCTGAGAGTTGTTGTAAACTGAAAACCTGCCGTTTATGAAAGTGATTGTTTTTGGAGCCACAGGCGGCATAGGAGCATACACCGTCATGCATCTGCTTGAAACGGGAAAGTATGAGCTGATTGCCGTGGGGCACAGAAGCACGGATAACGGTTTCTTTGAGAGTCACGGCATTCAGTACATGAGCGTGGATGTATCGGACTACAGAACATTTGAGTGCCTGCCCCGTGAGGATGTCTATGCTGTGGTAAATCTGGCAGGAGTGCTTCCGGCCATCAAATATGATCCCCGCATGTACATCAGTTCCTTTACCATGGGGCAGCTTAACGTACTGGAATACATGAGAGAGGTGGGTTGCAAAAAGATAGTATTTGCACAGACTCCGGCCGATGTGTGGTATCTGCAGGACACCACCCAGGCCATTCCTGCCGATGCCCGCCGCAGTTTTCCGCCATCGACTGACCACTCGGTCTATACCATTGCCAAGAATGCTGCCATTGACATAACGGAGTTTTATCACAACACATACGCAGTACAGTGGATTGCCCTGCGTTTCTTTAACGTATATCTGTACAACCCCAACCCGTATTACCATGTAGATGGGGTTAAGCGCTGGATATCATTCCGTCTGATAATAGAGAAGGCCCGCCGCGGCGAGGACATTGAAGTATGGGGAGACCCCACCCGCAGCAAGGAGATGGTCTATGTCAAAGACGTGGCTGGGCTGATAGACCAGTGTATAGGCAATAACACGGCCTGCGGAATATATAACGTAGGAAGCCGGCATCAGGTCTCACTTGAGGAGCAGATAGACGGCATTATTGATGTATTCACAGAAGGAAAACGTTCAAAAAAAAAATACCGTCCGGACAAGCCCGACAACCTGTTCAACCATCTGGACATATCCCAAACGGTAAAAGACCTTGGCTATAACCCCAGGTATGATTACATTGACTGGCTCAGGGACTTTAAGGAAGAGGAGCGTCAGAACCGTTTCCGCGCATTGTGGGGCGATGCCGCCGATTATAAATGACACATTAAGCTATGAAAGGAATTGTATTGGCCGGAGGTTCCGGCACAAGGTTGTATCCCATCACCAAGGGTGTGAGCAAGCAGATGCTGCCCATATATGATAAACCCATGGTTTATTATCCCATCAGCGTTCTTATGCTGGCCGGGATACGTGATATACTGATTATCTCTACGCCTTATGATCTGCCGGGCTTTAAGCGCCTGCTGGGTGACGGCTCTGATTATGGCGTACATTTTGAGTATGCTGAGCAGCCTAGTCCCGACGGTCTGGCGCAGGCTTTTATCATTGGTGAGAAGTTTATTGGTAATGACAGTGCCTGTCTGGTGCTGGGTGATAATATCTTTTACGGTAGCGGTCTGACATCCATGCTGCGCAGTGCTGTCCGTGAGGCTGAGGAGAACGGTAAGGCTACGGTATTTGGGTATTGGGTAAGCGACCCTGAGCGCTATGGCGTGGCTGAGTTTGATGCTGACGGCAACTGCCTGAGCATTGAGGAGAAACCCTCCAAGCCTAAGAGCAACTACGCGGTGGTGGGATTGTATTTCTATCCTAATAAGGTTGTGGATATTGCTAAGCATATCAAGCCTTCTCAGCGTAATGAGTTGGAGATTACCACTGTAAATCAGGAGTTCCTGCAGGCCGGGGAGTTGAAGGTTCAGACTCTTAGCCGTGGTTTTGCATGGCTGGATACGGGCACTCATGACAGTCTTAGCGAGGCCAGTACCTTTGTTGAGGTTATTGAGAAACGCACCGGACTCAAAATAGGTTGCCTTGAAGGAATAGCCTACAGCCGAGGCTGGATTACCGAGGAGCGTATGCGTGAGATAGCCCAACCCATGCTTAAGAACCAGTACGGCCAGTATTTGCTTAAGTTGATAGAAAAGTGAACATAATTGAAACTACACTCAAGGGGACATTGATAATAGAACCTAAGGTATTCAAAGATGCCAGGGGCTATTTCTTTGAGAGTTTCTCCCAGCGCGAGTTTGACTCTCTGGTTGCGCCGCTTATAGGTCACAGTGTAACCTTTGTCCAGGATAACGAATCCATGTCCACTTATGGAGTTATGAGGGGTCTTCATTTTCAGCGCCCTCCATTCACCCAGAGCAAACTGCTGCGTTGTGTCAAGGGTGCAGTGCTGGACGTGGTTGTAGATATCCGCAAAGGCAGCCCCACCTACGGGCAGCATTTTGCAGTGGAGCTGAGTGAGGAGAACAAGCTTCAGTTCTTTATTGACAAAGGTTTTGCCCACGGATTTGCCGTACTGAGTGAGACTGCGGTGTTCCAGTACAAGTGTGACGAGTTCTACCACCCCGAGGCAGATGGTGGTATCAATATTCTGGACTGCAGTCTTGGAATAGACTGGAGAATCCCCATAGAGAAGGCTTTACTGAGCGATAAGGATACCAAGCATCCTCTGCTTAAAGATTTTGAATCACCGTTTACTATATGACAATACTGGTTACAGGAGCCAACGGACAGCTAGGTAATGAACTGAGGGTAGTAACCTGCGGTTCCGCCAACAAATACATCTTCACAGACGTGGTAGACGCAACAGATGAGTCTATCGCCATGCTCCGCAAGCTTGCCGGCTCTGATGTTGACATATCCACAGTCAAGCTGGATATAACAGACATCGATGACATCCGCAAGATGGTACGTGAAAAAGATATCCAGGTTATCATAAACTGCGCCGCCTACACCAATGTGGATAAGGCAGAATCAGATTATGATCTGGCCGAGCTGCTGAACGCCAAGGCTCCGGAGAACCTGGCCACCAGCATGAAAGAGGTTGGGGGACTGTTGGTACATATCAGCACCGACTACGTGTTTGGCAAAGAACCCTACAACACCCCCTGCCGCGAGGACCAGAAGGGAACCCCCACCGGAGTTTACGGCCTAACCAAACTCCACGGTGAGCAAAACATACTGGCTTCCGGCTGCAAGTACATCATAATCCGCACCGCCTGGATTTACAGTGAATTCGGTAAGAACTTTGTAAAGACTATGTTGAACCTGACTTCTACAAGGCCGGAGCTCAAGGTGGTATTTGATCAGGTTGGAACTCCTACTTATGCCGGTGATCTGGCAGATGTGATTGTAGGCATAATTGATGGCAATAAGTTTGAGGGCAATACCGGAATCTATCATTATAGCAATGAGGGAGTATGCTCATGGTTTGACTTTACCAAGATGATTGCCGAATACAGCGGCCAGACAAACTGTAACGTCCAGCCCTGTCACAGCGAAGAATTTCCCAGTCCCGTCAAACGCCCATCATTCTCAGTCTTAGACAAGACAAAAATCAAGCAAGCCTTTGCCATAAGCGTTCCGTACTGGACAGAAACACTGAAAAACTGTATCAAGAATCTCACATTATGATTAACGTAATCAAAACAGATATAGAGGGAGTTGTAATCATCGAGCCCAAGGTGTTCGGTGATGAACGTGGATACTTTATGGAAACCTGGTCCCAGCGCGACTTTGATGAGCAGGTCCGTCCCATCAAGTTCGTCCAGGACAACGAGAGCAAAAGCAAAAATGGCGTACTGCGTGGCCTCCATTTTCAGAAGGGTGAGCATGCTCAAAGCAAGCTTGTAAGAGTCTTAAAAGGCCGTGTTCTGGATGTAGCAGTAGATATCCGCAAAGGCTCACCCACATTCGGTAAGCACGTAAGCGTAGAGCTAACCGGAGTGAATCACCGTCAATTCTTCATCCCCCGCGGTTTCGCCCACGGTTTCGTAGTTTTGAGCGATGAGGCTGTATTCCAATACAAATGCGACAACCTATATGCTCCCCAATCAGAGGGTGCTATCATGTGGAACGATCCGGCCCTCGCCATTGATTGGCAAATTCCAGAGAAGGATATCATCCTCTCAGAGAAAGACAAGCATCATCCCTCATTAGCTGATTGTCCTGATTTTTTTGATTATTACACAGATTACTACATTTAAAATGTGGCTATCAGCAAATGTATAAGAAATTGTAAAGAACGATATAATGTTGGATAAGAACTCAAAAATCTATGTGGCAGGCCACAATGGCTTGGTGGGCTCTGCTATATGGAATAACCTCAAGCAAAGAGGATATAACAACCTGGTGGGGCGCAGCCACAAGGAACTAGACCTGACGGACCAGAACGCGGTCAAGTCGTTCTTTGACCAGGAGCAGCCGGATGCCGTGGTGTTGGCCGCTGCCTTTGTGGGCGGCATTATGGCTAATATGCTCTACAGGGCTGACTTCATTATGATGAACATGAAGATCCAGTGCAATGTGATCAGTGAGGCATACGCACACGGAGTCAAGAAACTCCTGTTCCTGGGTTCAACTTGCATCTATCCCAAGAACGCCCCACAGCCCATGAAGGAGGACTGCCTGCTCACCAGCCCGCTGGAGTACACCAACGAGGAGTACGCCATTGCCAAGATTGCGGGCCTGAAGATGTGCGAGAGCTACAACCTGCAGTACGGCACCAACTACATTGCCGTGATGCCCACCAACCTCTATGGCCCCAATGACAACTTCCATCTGGAGAACTCGCACGTCATGCCCGCCATGATGCGCAAGGTGTATCTGGCCAAACTCATTCACGATGGAGCGTGGGACAAGATTGCCGTTGACCTGAACAAGCGTCCCGTTGAGGGCGTCACAGGCACCGCCAGCAAAAAGGACATCCTGAATGTGCTGGCCAAGTACGGCATAGAAAACAACAAAGTAACTCTGTGGGGCACCGGCAAGCCGCTTCGTGAGTTCCTGTGGAGCGAGGATATGGCCGATGCTAGTGTCCACGTGCTGCTGAACGTAAACTTCAGCGATATTATTGGCATTGAGAAATACTCCAGCGTTCACTATGGTGCCAGCACCGATGGTGCCGTTGACCGCAACCACAGTGCAGGCCGTGGCGGCTACATCCCCAGCCTGGGCGAGATCCGCAACTGCCACATCAATGTGGGCACGGGTAAGGAACTCACCATCCGCCAGCTCTCCGAGCTGGTTGTCCGTGCCGTAGGTTTTGAAGGCACTGTTGAGTTCGATGCCAGCAAGCCCGATGGCACCATGCGTAAACTCATTGACGTGAGCAAACTCCACAGCTTGGGCTGGACACATAAGGTTGAGATTGAAGACGGTGTAGCCAAGCTCTTTGAGTGGTACAGACAAAGCTTGAATTAGTAAATATTGAATAGCATATGAAAAAAGCATTAATAACCGGAGTGACCGGACAAGATGGTTCATACCTCTCTGAATTCCTCTTGGAAAAAGGATATGAAGTTCATGGAATCATAAGAAGATCCAGTGTTGATTTCCGTGAGCGCATTGCCCACCTGGAGGGCAAGCCCCATTTCCACCTGCATTATGCAGACCTGGGCGACTCCATGTCTATTGTAAAAGTGGTGGACAAAGTAAAACCCGACGAGATTTATAACCTGGCCGCACAGAGCCACGTACAGGTGAGCTTTGACTCTCCCGAGTTCACTGCTGATGTGGATGCCACCGGTGTCCTCCGCGTGCTCGAGGCCGTCCGTGCCTGCCACTTGGAGAAGACCTGCCGTGTTTACCAGGCCAGCACCTCCGAGCTCTATGGCAAGGTAGAAGAAGTACCCCAGAACGAGAATACTCCCTTCCATCCCTACAGCCCCTATGCCGTGGCTAAGCTCTACGGCTTCTGGATTGTGAAGGAGTACCGTGAAGCATATAACATGTTCTGCTGCTCTGGTATTCTCTTCAACCACGAGAGTGAACGTAGAGGAGAAACCTTCGTCACCCGCAAGATTACCCTTGCTGCTGCTCGCATCAGCCAGGGCCTTCAGGACTGCCTCTACTTGGGCAACCTCGACTCCCTCCGTGACTGGGGTTACGCTAAGGATTATGTAGAGTGCATGTGGCTGATTCTCCAAAACAAAGAGCCGGAAGATTTCGTGATTGCTACCGGTGTACAGCATTCAGTAAGAGAGTTTACTGATTTGGCTTTCCGCCATGCCGGTATTGAGCTCAAGTTCGAAGGCAAGGGCATTGACGAGAAGGGTATTGTAGTCAAAGGTCCCGAGGCTCTTGTGGGCAAGACTGTGGTACGCGTGAGCGAAGACTTCTACCGCCCAACCGATGTGGTCAACCTCTGGGGCGATCCTACCAAGGCCAAGGCTAAGCTGGGTTGGAACCCTGCAAAGACCAGCTTTGAGCAGTTGGTGAAGTTGATGGTAGAACACGACATAGCAAAGGTAGCAGCCGAAGGCGCTGCCGCAAAGGTAAGAACCAATCTCGCCGAGTACCTCGAAAAGGGTATTGTTAAGTAAACTCGTTTAACATTTAACAATTTAACAAATTACAGGTTAACAGGTAACACCCGCTCCAGGCACAGTGCCGCTATCGCGTCACAGAGCCTTCCGCTAAAAAGAGGAACAGCCCAATGCTCGACAAGCGGGCATCCGGCAGAGAGTTAATAAGCAGCGACAAACGAGAATAATTAATAATCATTCAAAATGGCAGAGAGTAAGTTTACAGAAGATGTGCGGCAGCACTTATCCTTTATACAAGGAGTCATTATTAGAATGAACTCTAATTCCTTTAGTATGAAAGGTTGGATGGTAGCTATTGTATCTGCTCTGGCAGCTGTTTATGCCAGTGATGCTACTAACTCTTGTGGATACATCTACTTTGTAATAGCCATACCTGTTGTACTTATTTTCTGCGGACTGGATGCGTACTATCTCAAAATGGAGAAGCAGTACAGGGATTTGTATAATAAGGTCCTTGAAAGTCCTAACGCTACAGACTTTGATATGGATGCCAGTGGTTTTAAGAGAACTCTCTGGCAAGCTTTTAAGTCACCATCAGTATGGATTCTCTATATAAGTGTACTTGTTCTTCTTATTGTTGCAATTGTAATACTTAAACTTGCATGAGTTATATTATAACGAGGGAACACCTTCAACTACAGAAGGCGGATACCCGAACTTTTAGTTCTGTTATTAACGAGAGCAGGAGGGCTAGAGTTTCTGATTCAACACCTACGGGTGTAACAGTTTTCTTATCCCATAAGCACGATGAAGTTGAGGTGTTAGAGGAAGTGATCTCCCTACTGAAGAATTGTGGCGTTAATGTCTATGTAGATTGGATGGATGAAGGGATGCCAAAGACCACATCAGGTTTAACTACTATCAAATTAAAACAGAAAATCAGCAATTGTAGAAAATTCGTCTTTGTTGGAACAGAGGGCGCAATAGCATCCAAGTGGTGCAATTGGGAGTTAGGGCTTGGAGATGCTAAGAAGTATCCCACTCATATTGCAGTCATACCTATCGCGGATACATCAGGACAGTATTCGGGAAGTGAGTATTTGCAGATATACCCTGTAATAAAGACACTCTATAATACAATCAAAGGCGATTATGTAGTTGAATGGGGTGGTAAGAGTGAACCTCTTCAAGATTGGTTAAGAAGATAATTTTAGTTATGGGACACAACGTGTTTGTTTCATACAAATATAAGGATCAAAATGTACGTCAGATTCCTGGTATCACCCCTTATACATGGGGACGGGATTATGTTGATTTACTTGAGACGTTGTTACCTGACAATGGTCATGTATATTGTGGAGAAAAAGGGGATGATGATCTGTCTGACAAGTCAGACGATTACATTTATGACCACTTGAAGAAAATGATTTGGCCAACTACTTGTACTATTGTACTCATTACAGCAGGGATGAAGAATCCCAATAGTTATGATAAAAGTCAGTGGATACCCTGGGAGGTTTATTATTCAATACGAGAAGTGACCACTGATAGAGGCACAAGTCATCGCAATGGAGTTATTGGTGTAGTTATTCCAGATAAATCAGGTAGTTATGATTACGCCATAAGCCAAGGAACATGTTGTGATTCACCATGTCGTATTATTCGTAGGGATTGGATGTTTAATATTCTGAAAAAGAATATGTTCAATATCAATCAATCGAATACTTATAGATGTGACAATGGTGATACCATCTGGAGAGGTGAATGCAGCTATATTTCTTTGGTAAAATGGGACAATTTTATTAAAGATATCAATTACTACATTGAGAAGGCTGAAAAGAAAAAGGATCATTGGGAAGATTTTGATTTGCATATAAGCGTTAATGCATAAGTGAGAACAATAGCGGCTTCCGCTTTTACGCGCAAGCGGAGCCGTTTGGGGCAGGGAGGAGCATCCGCACACTCCAAACTGCCCAAATATAGAGGCGGGGAGCCCGCTGACTCTCATAACTAGGTTCAATACAGCGGTCACGTTCCCTTTGGTAGAAACATTTAAAATGCAATATAACCATGAAATGGATAAAGATGATTCTTGTAGCATGTATGACAATAGCTACTTTTCCGATGATGGCACAGACAAATAATAACGTCCAGGTAAAGAAAGAATCGGGCAAGGCAAAGATTACTGTTGTTCAAGGTCAAGACCACCTTGTTCTGGTTACAGGTCGTAAAGCTTCCGGTTACAATCCAAACATAGAGATTGCGCTTGATGCTAAAGCCTGGGAGACTTTTGATAGTGTACTGCTTGGTAAACAGAGTAGTAGCGAAATAATCAAAGATGTGGATGGATATAAAGTTGAAGTAGCTCTTGCTAATGTGAATGGTAATACCGGTTTGATGTTTACATCTAGCAGCAAGTGTGTGGCCGTTACGAAGGAAGAATTTGAAAAACTCCGTAATTAGAAACGATATATGAGAAAACTGTTGACCATTATAGCACTAATGTGCTGCACTTTCTGTGTTTTTGCGCAGGTAGCGGTACAACAAGAAGATCCCAAGGTGACTGAAATGCGTCAGCAAATAGGGATAGACTATTCTATGCCCGATTTCAAGACAAAGAAGATAGATGGAGAAGTGATAGGTACTCATCTGGCCGGAATGCTCAACCTTTTGCAGAAGTACTATAATGATGGTACCTACAACTGGAAGTTAGCTGTCATTGTAAAAGAGCAGAAAGGAATGGTAAGCCAGGTGTCTATCGATAAGATGAAGGTTACCGAAATCTCCAAAAATGGAGATATAATCATGATAAAGGTTAATACAAAACTATCAAAGAACTCAGAAGGAATTAAAAATGCAGATATAGAATTGGTTTTCAATCAAGGTATTTCTGAAAGTCAGACTGTTAACTCATTGTTTTCATACTTGAGCAGATGCGTTCAATAATAAGATATGTTCAACTTATATAAATTTATAGCAGATAGCGTAACGTTCCGTCCATCCAGTATGTTTGAGGCGGATATTAAGGCCAATGCAGAGAAGCTTACCCATGAGATAGAGGGTAAGTCAGTTTGTGTGATTGGCGGTGCTGGTAGTATTGGTTCTTCATTCATCAAGGCCGTACTTAGGTTCAAACCTGGTAAACTGGTAGTAGTTGACCTTAACGAGAACGGCCTTGCAGAACTAACTCGTGATATCCGTTCAACTGAGGGACTATATGTACCAGATGAATACCGTGCTTACACGCTGAATTTTGCAGACCCCATCTTCACTCGTATCTTCCGCGAAGAGAAGGGTTTTGACATAGTTGCCAATTTCTCTGCCCATAAACATGTGCGTTCTGAAAAAGATCGCTATAGTGTACAGGCTTTAATAGAGAATAACGATATCAAGGCCAAGAAGCTGATGGACCTGCTTTGTGAGTTCCCGCCCAAGCATTTCTTCTGTGTAAGTACTGATAAGGCAGCAAACCCAGTAAACATTATGGGAGCCTCGAAACGTATTATGGAAGATTTGGTAATGGCTTACAATGATAAGTTCAAGGTGACAACCGCACGTTTTGCTAATGTGGCCTTTAGCAACGGTTCCCTTCCTGACGGATGGATTCACCGCTTGCAGAAGAAACAGCCGCTGGCAGCGCCAAGTGATGTGAAGCGTTATTTCGTAAGCCCCGAAGAATCAGGCCAGATATGCATGTTGGCTTGTATTCTTGGTAAAGGCGGGGAAGTCTTCTTTCCGAAGTTGGGCGAAGACCAGATGCTGACCTTCAGCAGTATTTGTGATGACTTTGTAAAGAGTGAAGGATTTACAAAGAAAGAGTGTTCGTCAGATGAAGAAGCCAAGCAGTATGCTGCCAAGATGGATTACGATAACGACACCTATCCAGTAGTTTATTTCAAATCAGACACCACCGGAGAGAAAGCATACGAAGAATTCTATGTGCCCGGTGAAAAGATTGATATGCAACGCTTCCAGGCTCTTGGCGTAGTGGAGCAGACAGTTCGTCACTCAATGGACGAAGTTGATGGCTTCTTTGAGAAGCTGGAGGGTATCTTTGCCAAGGATGACTTTACCAAGGCTCAGGTAGTAGATGCCATCCGTGAGTTCATTCCTAATTTCGAGCACGAGGAGAAGGGTAAAAACTTAGATCAAAAAATGTAATAATGAAAGGCATAGTTCTCGCCGGAGGATCTGGCACAAGACTGTACCCTATTACAAAGAGTGTGAGCAAGCAACTGCTCCCGATTTATGACAAACCAATGGTGTATTATCCAATCAGTGCGTTGATGTTGGCGGGTATTAGGGATATTCTGATTATTTCTACACCTTACGACCTTCCTGGCTTTAAACGCTTGTTGGGGGATGGCTCTGATTATGGTGTACACTTTGAGTATGCTGAGCAACCTTCGCCTGATGGTCTTGCCCAGGCTTTTATTATTGGTGAGAAATTCATTGGTAACGACTCTGCCTGTTTGGTGTTAGGGGACAATATCTTCTACGGAAGTGGCTTTACCGGCTTGCTTCGTAAGGCTGTAGAAGATGCTGAAAAAAGCGCCAAAGCTACAGTCTTTGGTTATTGGGTAAATGATCCTGAGCGATATGGAGTTGCAGAATTTGATAAACAAGGCAATTGCCTCAGTATTGAGGAAAAGCCCAAAGAGCCCAAGAGCAATTATGCAGTTGTTGGCCTCTATTTCTATCCTAATAAAGTGGTGGATGTTGCAAAGCACATTAAGCCGAGTGCACGAGGAGAATTGGAAATCACAACAGTGAACCAGAAATTCTTGAAGGATGGAGAGCTAAAAGTTCAGGTCTTTGGTCGTGGCTTTGCTTGGTTGGATACAGGTACCTACGATAGCCTTGCTGAAGCTTCAATGTTTGTCGAGGTTATTGAAAAACGCCAAGGTTTGAAGGTGGCCTGCTTGGAGGGCATTGCTTACCGCAATGGCTGGATCTCTGAGGAAAAGATGAGAGAGCTCGCTAAGCCAATGCTTAAGAACCAGTACGGTCGATATCTCTTGAAGGTTATTGACGAGATAAAGGAAGAAGTAAATTCCAGAACATTAACTCAAGATTAATGATAAACGTAATTAAAACAGAGATAAAAGGAGTCGTAATCATTGAACCTAAAGTGTTTGGTGATTCAAGAGGGTATTTCTTCGAATCGTGGAGTCAGAAGAATTTTGATGAACTTGTACGTCCTGTTAAGTTTGTGCAAGATAATGAGAGTATGAGCACTTATGGTGTGATGAGAGGCCTTCATTTTCAGGCCCCTCCATTTACCCAGAGTAAGTTGGTTCGTTGCGTGAAGGGTGCTGTGCTTGATGTGGCTATAGATATTCGAAAGGGGAGCCCTACCTACGGACAGCATGTGGCAGTAGAGTTGACAGAGGAAAACCATCGTCAGTTCTTTGTCCCACGTGGATTTGCTCATGGCTTTGCAGTTTTGAGTGAAACGGCCGTGTTCCAGTATAAGTGCGACAACTTTTATGCACCACAGGCAGATGGAGGTATTAACATACTCGATGATAGTTTAGGAATTGATTGGCGCATCCCTACGGATAAAGCCATTCTCTCAGAAAAAGATACCAAGCACGCATGCTTGAAAGACTTTGATTCACCATTCTCAATTGCAGAAGATATATACAAATAAGCCAATGAGGGTACTGATAACTGGTGGTGCGGGTTTTATAGGTTCACACATAGCCTTGCGATTGATTGAAAAAGGTTATGATGTTACGGTATTGGATAATCTCCTGGAACAAATCCATGGGGACAACCCAGATAAGACTTCTCCTTTGTATTGTAGCATAAAAGACAAGACGCGGTTTATTAAGGCTGATGTCTGTGATATAGGCGCCTTGGAGAATGCTATTAGTGATGCTGATTACATCATCCATTTGGCTGCAGAGACTGGTACTGGTCAGTCTATGTATGAAATCAAACGCTATGTGGATGTAAACATTGGTGGTACGGCACTTCTTTTGGACATCCTGACTAACACCAAACATCACGTGAAACGTGTAGTGGTTGCTGAATCCCGTGCCATCTATGGAGAAGGCAAATACCATTGTGAAAAGTGTGGTGATGTATATCCCACTGAGCGCATGGATGAAGATATGGCAAAAGGTGACTTTGAATGCCATTGCCCAAAGTGTGGCGGAAATGTAACCCTCGTTGCCACCACAGAGGATAGTGAGATCCATCCTTCATCTGTATATGGAATAGGAAAGCAGGTACAAGGTCAACTGGTTCACTTGATGTGCAAGAATATTGGTGTTGAATCAGTATCCTACCGTTATCAGAATGTATATGGCCCAGGTCAGTCGTTGACTAATCCGTACACAGGTATCCTGAGCATTTTCTCTACTCGCATTAAGAACTATAAGGAGATCAATATCTTTGAGGACGGATTAGAGAGTCGTGACTTTGTTTACATAGATGATGTTGTGGATGCCACCATTGCTGGAATGGAAGTCCCTGAGGCAAATGGCCATGTATTCAATATTGGAACGGGCATAGCTACGGATGTGCTGACTGTAGCAAAGACCTTGTGCAAGCATTATGGTATTGATGTGCCACTCAATGTATCTGGTAACTACCGTTTGGGTGATATCCGTCACAACTATGCAGACATATCGTTGGCAAAGAAGATTCTTGGATTTGAGCCTAAATGGTCTTTTGACCAGGGCATCAAGCAGTTTACCGAATGGGTGAGCCGACAGGAATTACAAAAAGATAATTATGAAGCCTCTCTTGAAGAGATGAAGCAAAAGGGGCTGTTTAAATAGGTTATATATGAAAGTTTTAGTAACAGGAGCTAACGGCTATATTGGCCGCCACGTGGTGAAAGCTTTGCTTGATAAAGAAGCAGAAGTTATTGCGTGTGATATTGTGACGAATGATGTGGATAGCCGTGCAGAATGCAAAACACTGAATCTTTTCGAATTACCCGAAGGCAACGTGTATGAGCAATTAGGCTCTCCAGATGTCTGCTTGCATATGGCTTGGCGTAATGGCTTTGTACATAATGCGCCCACTCAGATAGGAGATCTGTCAGCTCACTACAAGTTCTTGACAGCCATGATAGATGGTGGCCTTAAACAACTGGCCGTCATGGGAACCATGCATGAAGTTGGCTATTGGGAGGGCGCTATTGATGAGAATACTCCTTGTAATCCTATCTCGATGTATGGAATAGCCAAGGATGCCCTGCGTAGGGCAATGATTCTCTATTGCAAGCAGAAAGAATGCATTCTTCAGTGGCTTCGTTGCTACTACATCCTAGGTGATGACAAAAAGAATAACTCCATCTTCTGTAAGTTGTTACTAGCGGCAGAAGAGGGAAAGAAAACCTTCCCGTTCACTACAGGCAATAATCAGTATGATTTTATTACAGTTGATGAATTAGCAAACCAGCTATCTGCTGCTGTGATGCAGAATAAGGTGGTTGGAATTATCAATTGTTGCACCGGAAAGCCCATGAGTTTGGCAGATAGGGTAGAACAGTTTATAAAGGAACACAACCTGAATATTAAGTTAGAGTATGGGGCATTCCCTGATAGACCATATGATTCGCCATGTGAGTATGGAGAAAACTCTAAGATCAATGAGATAATGAGGATTAAATAGTTTTGGATGTGATATGTACAAGAATGTAATTGATTTTATTAAGTCAGTATATGGCAACCAAGAGTTTACCCCTCTGGCTGTCCCCGTTTTTGCAGGCAATGAAAAGAAATACCTGAATGAATGTATTGACACTACTTTCGTTTCTTCTGTAGGTAAGTTCGTTGACCGTTTCGAAAATGATATGGCAGCTTACACAGGCGCCAAGCGTGCCGTGGTATGTGTGAGCGGTACCAATGCCCTTCACATGAGCCTGCTGCTTGTTGGTGTTAAGCAAGATGATGAAGTACTTACTCAGGCTCTCACCTTCATTGCCACATGTAATGCATTGAGTTACATTGGTGCACATCCCATATTCCTGGATGTTGACCGTTCCACAATGGGTCTTTCCCCTAATGCCATGAAGGAGTGGCTCCAGAAGAATGCTGAGGTGCGAAAGAATACCCGCATCAATGAACATGATAAGAGTCATGATTTTGCTTATCATGAAGACGAGTATGCTTGCTATAACAAGAGTACCGGTCGCAGAATTAAAGCCTGCGTTCCTATGCATACATTTGGCCATCCTGTACGCATTGAGGAGATTGCCGCACTTTGTAAGGAATGGCATATTGAATTGGTTGAAGATGCGGCTGAAAGTATTGGCTCTAAATACAAAGGCAAGCATACTGGCACATTTGGCCGTGTTGGTGCCATTAGCTTCAACGGCAACAAGACCATCACAACCGGTGGTGGCGGTATGATGCTTTTCAATGATGAAGAGTTTGGTGCATATGCCAAACATATCACAACCCAGGCTAAGATTCCTCACAGATGGGAGTTCCGTCACGACCATATTGGTTTCAACTATCGTATGCCCAATATTAATGCTGCATTGGGATGTGCTCAATTAGAGAATCTGGATAAGTATATTGCCAGCAAACGACAGGTGGCTGCAGAATATGAGGCATTCTTTAAGAACATTCCTGATATTGAGTTCTTTGTTGACTCGCCTGATACCTTCTCTAACTACTGGCTCAATGTGGTTATTCTGCCTAATAAGGAGACTCAGATAGATTTTTTGACTCAGACGAATGATAATGGCGTGATGACACGTCCCATTTGGGAGCTGATGAACCGTCTGCCTATGTTTGAGAAATGTGAGAATGACGGGTTGAAGAATACCATCTGGTTTGCGGATAGAGTTGTGAACATTCCTAGTTCTGTACGACCTTCTGATTTATCCCTGTAATAATGAAGAAACCTTTAGTTCTTGTTGGTGGTGGTGGTCACTGTAAGTCAGTGGTCGAAGCAGCTGAGAGTGCTGGATACAGTATTCTTGGTGTGCTTGATATGCCTGAAGAAGTAGGGAAGACCATACTCTCTACCAAGGTGATTGGTACTGATGACGACATTCCTGCATACGTTGATAAGGCAGAGTTTGTCATTACCGTAGGTTTCATCAAGAATCCTGCTACCCGCATCAAACTATATAGTAAGGTGAAGGAAGCTGGAGGCAAGCTGGCAACAATAATTGCTTCGACTGCTCACGTTTCCAAATATGCTGAAATTGGCGAGGGAACAGTCGTTCTTCATCAGGCATTTGTCAATGCAGACGCAAAAGTGGGTTGCAATGTGATTCTGAACAATTTCGTCAACATTGAGCACGATGCCGTGATTGGTGACCATTGCCATATTTCCACTGGAGCCATGGTTAATGGTGAATGCAAAGTAGGTGAAAGATGCTTTATTGGTAGTCAATCCGTACTTGCAAATTGCATATCAATTGGAGATGATATTATAGTAGGTGCAGGATCCTTTGTAAGAAAGTCCATTTCTGAAAAGGGTATTTATTCCGGCAATCCTGCCATCTTGAAAATCAAAGCAAAATGAGTAAAACTCTAATCATAGCAGAAGCTGGTGTAAACCATAATGGCTCTATAGAGTTGGCCAAGAAACTGGTTGAAAAAGCCAAGGAGGCAGGTGTGGACTATATTAAGTTCCAGACCTTCAAAGCTTCAAAACTGGTAACCAAGGCCGCCAAGCAGGCTGAGTACCAGCAGAAGAATATTGGCAAGGAAGGTGACAGCCAGTATAAGATGCTCAAGAAACTGGAGCTTTCTCCAGAGGAGCATGAGATATTGATTGACTACTGCAAAGAGTTAGGTATTAAGTTCTTCTCCGCAGCTTTTGATTTTGACAGTATTGATTACTTGCACTCATTGAACTTAGGTCTATGGAAGATTCCTTCTGGCGAAGTGACCAACTATCCGTTCCTAAAGCGTATTGCCGCATTCAATGAGCCTACCATTCTCAGCACAGGTATGTGTGATATGGAGGATGTGAGAGCTGCTGTAGACGCGCTCTATAAGAATGGTCTTTCAAAAGAGAACTTGATTCTGCTCCATTGCAATACCGAGTATCCTACACCTTTTGCGGATGTAAACCTCAAGGCGATGGATGCACTCAGAAAGGAGTTTGGAGTTGAAGTAGGCTATAGCGACCATACAAAAGGTATTGAAGTCCCTATTGCTGCAGTTGCATTAGGTGCAACCGTGATTGAAAAGCATTTCACGCTTGACCGCAATATGGAAGGTCCTGACCATAAAGCCAGCTTGGAACCTGATGAATTGAAGGCAATGGTTTCTGCCATCCGAAATATTGAAAAGGCTGTTGCTGGTGATGGAACCAAACATGTGAGTGAGAGTGAGCGTAAGAACATTGCTATTGCAAGAAAGAGCATTGTGGCTGCATGTGATATAAAGGCTGGTGAAATCTTCACGGAAGAGAACTTGACTGTAAAGCGTCCAGGCAATGGCATTTCACCAATGCGATGGGAAGAGGTCCTTGGACAGAAAGCCAAGAAAGATTTCAACGAAGATGAATTAATTGTTCTATGAGAAAGATTTGTGTAGTAACCGGTAGCCGTGCTGAGTATGGCATCCTTAGAGGTTTGATGAAAGCCATTAAGGATGATCCAGAACTCACACTTCAGGTAATAGCCACCAATCAGCATCTATCCGAACTGCAAGGTGATACCTATAAGGAGATTGAGCGTGATGGCTTTACTATTGACTACAAGGTCTATATGGCAGATGATGATGCACCAGATAATGCCAATACTACAGCAAAGTCTATCAGTAGGGGAGTAAGCGGTTTTGCAGATGCTTTTGATGCTTTGAAGCCTGATTTGTTGCTGATATTGGGTGATAGATACGAGATGCTAGCAGTGGCTTCAACGGCACTCATTTATAAGATACCCATTGCTCACCTGCATGGGGGAGAGATTACGGAGGGTGCTTTTGATGATGCCATTCGTCATGCTATAACCAAGATGAGTCACCTGCATTTCACATCCACTGAGGCCTACCGCAAGCGCGTGATTCAGTTGGGTGAACAGCCGGACAGAGTATTCAATGTAGGTGCCCTGGGCGTGGAGAATGTAATGAAGAACGACTTCATGACAAAGGAAGAGATTGAGCAGAGTCTGAACTTCCAGATTACAAACAATTGCTTCCTTTGCACCTATCATCCGGTCACGCTTTCCAATATGTCATCTGAAACCCAGGTGTTGAACCTGCTGAAGGCTTTAGATGATTATAAGGATTATCATATCATCTTCACGTATTCGAATTCTGACACCCACTCTCAGATTATCATCAAGCGTATCCAGGAGTATGTGGATCAGAATCCGGGCAGATGTATGTTCATACCTTCTTTGGGTCAGAGACGCTACTTCTCTGCTTTGAAATACGTCAAGGCCGTATTGGGTAATTCTTCCAGTGGTATCATTGAGGTGCCAAGCTTTGGTATTCCCACGCTGGATATTGGAGACCGTCAGAAAGGCCGTATTGCTGCGGACAGTGTGATTCACTGTGGCTATTCAACAGACGAGATCAAGGAAGGTCTTGAAAAGGTTGTTGCTTACAAGGCTAATAAGATAGACAATCCCTATTACAAGGAAGGTACTTGTGATGCCATTTTGAAGGTTATCAAGACCTATTCTTTGGAGAATATAGTTCAGAAGCATTTTTACGATTTATGAAAATCATAGTTATAGGTCTCGGTTCCATGGGTAAACGTCGAATCCGTTTGCTGAGCGAACATAAGGACGTACAGTTGTTTGGTATTGATAGCCAGGAGACTCGTTGCCAAGAGGTAAAAGAGAAGTTTGGTATAGATAGCTTTTCATCTATAGCTGAGGCTGTGGAGAATGTACACCCGGAGGCTGCTGTCATCAGTACCTCTCCACTTTCCCATGCTGCTATTATCAAGGAGTGTTTGACGAATAATCTGCACGTGTTTACGGAGATTAATCTTGTCCCCGATGGCTATGCTGAGAACATGAAGACAGCTAAAGAGAAAGGTCTTGTTCTTTTCCTGTCTTCTACATTCCTTTACCGCAAAGAGAACCAGAACATCATTGAGAAAGTTCACGAAGCAGACTGCCCGCTGAACTACATCTATCATATTGGACAGTACCTTCCTGACTGGCATCCTTGGGAGAGTTATAACAACTACTTTATTGGTGACAAACGCACCAATGGCTGCCGTGAGATTATGGCTATTGACCTGCCTTGGATTGTAACGGCTTTTGGCCCTATTAAGAAGGCTACTGCAGTTAAGAGCAAGAACACAGAGCTGAACATCAACTACAATGATAACTATCTTATCACCTTGGAACATGAAGGCGGTCATAAAGGTGTATTGGCAGTGGATGTGGTAACCCGTAAGTCAATCCGCCATATTGATGTGTATGGTGAAAAGTTCCAGATGTCATGGAACGGCACAGCAGATAGCCTTACCGAATATGACATCGAGAGCAAGGAGGTGAAGGCCATCAGTTTTGATGATGCATCTGAGCATGTTGAGGGTTATGCCGCTTTCATTACGGAGAACCCTTACAGAGAGGAGTTGAACTCTTTCCTGGCTCAGATAGCCAACCCTCAGCAGAAACCCGCATGGGACTTTGAAAAGGACCTAGCTGTTCTGAAGGTAATTGATGAGATTGAAGCATGAACTATAATATAGCATTTGTAGGACTTGGCTCCATTGCCACACGACACCTTAAGAATGTGGCAGCTTTTCTGAGCAATAGGGGAGATACGTATAGTATTGACCTCTATCGTAGCCAGATGCGTTCTTTGCCTGAGGAACTGCAACCTTTGGTAAAGGAAGTATATCTCTATGCTGATGAGATTCCTGCTGAAAGACAATATGATGTGGTGTTTGTGACCAATCCAACATCCATGCACTATGAGACGCTGGAACAGTTCTGTAAAAACACAAAATCATTTTTTATTGAGAAGCCAGTCTTTGACAGCACTTGTGTTGATGAGGCTATCTTTGAGAAACTGAACTGGATCAAGTGCTATGTGGCTTGTCCTTTACGTTATAATGCAGTTCTGCAGTATGTGAAGAATAATGTGGATTTGGATCAAGTCTATTCTGCAAGAGCCATCTCTTCCAGTTATCTGCCTGATTGGAGGCCGGGACAGGATTACCGCAAGACGTATAGCGCCCATAAGAATATGGGCGGTGGCGTGAGCATTGATTTGATTCACGAATGGGATTACCTTACTTGGCTATTCGGTATGCCAACCGAGTGCAAACAGATGATTAGTAAGATTTCTAATCTGGAGATTGACAGTGATGATCTTGCTATCTATATTGGACGTAATGAAAAGACATCGTTTGAACTCCATCTGGATTACTTTGGCAGACAAACCCTCCGTACCCTAGACCTCTTCACAGAAGATGATACGATTCATTGTGATTTGATAGGTGGAACAGTAAGCTACCTGAAGGAGGGAAAGACCGTGAAGCTGGAAAGTGAACGGAATGCTTTCCAGGTGAAAGAGATAGAGCATTTCTTTGAGATAATAAACAATAAAACAGATAACGACAGCACACCGGAACATGCTTACCGTGTGTTGAAAATTGCAAAAGGAGAATAATAGTATGAAGATTCTATTTACACTTTGTGGCCGTGCCGGTTCTAAGGGCGTGAAAGGCAAAAATGCCCGCGACTTTTTGGATGTGCCACTTGTATGGTATTCAATGGCCAACATTGCGCTGTATATGGAAAGATATGGTGCCGGTGATGATAATAAGGTTGTTCTCAATACTGATAGCGAGCCTCTTAAGGAATTGGTTCGCAGAGTAAAGGATGTGCCTGTAACCATCATTCACCGTGAAGAGAGTCTTGCTGGTGATAAAGTGCCTAAGGTGGCCGTCATTATGGATAGCTTGATGAAGGCAGAAGATGCTTTCGCTTGCAAGTTTGATATGGTGGTTGACTTGGACATCACATCTCCTTTGCGTACTGTTGAGGATGTGAAGAATGCCATTGAGCGAAAGAAACAACGTAATGATGTGGATGTGGTTTATTCCGTTGCTCCATCCAGACGCAATCCTTATTTCAATATGGTGAAGGAAGAGAATGGTTTCTTCTGCAAGGCCATTCCTTCTAACTTCACTACCCGCCAGGAGGCGCCTGTGTTCTATGATATGAATGCCTCAATCTATGCATACAGCCCCGATGCGTTGAGGAACAAGGAACATGCAACGTTCTTCAATTCTAATTGCGATGCAGTGGTCATGAAGGATACTGGCATCTTGGATATTGACTCTGAAGAGGATTATGAGCTGATGCAGGTGATTGCTAAGTACCTGTATGAGAACGAGGCGTCATTCAAAGAGACTTTTACAAAAGCAAATAGTTGGAAATAATATAAAACTTTAATTCGTTTAAATTATGAAGTATTGTAAAAAATGCTGTATGCCGGACACTCGCCCGGGTATTAAGTTTGATGAAGAGGGCGTTTGCTCTGCATGTCGTAGTTATGAACATCGTGCTAAAGTTGATTGGGAAGCACGTTGGAAAGAGTTTGAGGCTATTTGTGACAAGTACCGTGGAATGAATGGTCCTAATGGCTACGACTGTATGATCGCTGTTTCTGGTGGTAAGGATAGTCATTTCCAGGTCTACCTTATGAAGGAGGTCATGCACATGAACCCGCTTCTGGTTTCTGCTGGAGATAATATGCCTATGACCGAGGCGGGTAAGCATAATATCAAAAATATTTCTGAGGCATTCGGTTGCGACCTGATTGTAATGAATCCTAATATTCAGGCTCAGAAGAAGGTAATGCGTTATACTTTCGAGAAGTATGGCAAACCCACCTATTTCGTGGACCGTTATATCTACACCTATCCGCTCCATATGGCTGTGAAGTTCAACACCCCTCTTCTTGTTTATGGAGAGAATGTAGGCTGGGAATATGGTGGTGCTGATGGCGTTGAGACTTATTCAGCACGTGATATCATCTTTAATGGTGTGGGTAACGGTATTCCCGATGAGGAACTTATTGAGCAGTGTGGTGTAAACAAGAAGGATCTCAACTTCTTTGCACCTCCTACCAAAGAGGAACTCGAAAAACTAGACCCTATATATATAAGCTACTTCACTCCTTGGAATAGCTTCAAGAACTACGAAATGGCAAAAAAATGGGGCTTCCATGACTTGACTCATGAGTGGGAGCGCACCCAGCATATTGAGCAGTTTGATCAGATTGACAGCCCCGCGTATCTTGTACATGCTTGGATGAAATATCCTAAGTTTGGCCACCAAGCTGCAACCGACTATGCTTCACGTATGATTCGCTACGGCATGTTAACACGTGAAGAGGGTTTCAAGCTTATTGATGAGCATGATGGAAACCTGGATCCTCGTTGTGTTCGTGAGTTCTGTCAGTTCCTTGGCTATTCAGAACGTGAGTTCTGGGCTATTATCGATAAGTTGTATAACAAGGATATCTTTGAAAAGGACGCTTGTAATAAATGGGTCCTTAAGAAGGTTGAAAGATAAGCGATGGTAGAGCAAAAATACATCATCCATCATAACCAGACCCTGCTGGAGGCATTGAAACAAATCAATGCTCTCCAGCAAGGGCCGTTGGTACTCTTTGCCATTGATGAAGAAGGAAGAATGGTCGGAACCATTACTGACGGAGACTCTCGAAGAGCCCTTATTTCAGGGGCAACCGTAGAGAGCCTTGTAAAAGATGTGGTTCATACTTCTTTTAACTATATTCGCAAAGGGGAAGGTAATCTTGTTCAAGAATTGAAGCGACAGAAAGAGCTTCATATGAAACTTGTACCAATCCTAGATGAACATGATCAAATAGTTGACATAATTAATCTGGAACAGTATAAGACTCAATTGCCAATAGATGCCGTTCTTATGGCAGGGGGAAAGGGGGAACGGCTACGCCCCTTAACGGAAAAGACCCCAAAACCATTACTCCCAGTTGGTGGTAAAGCTATTATTGATCATAATATTGACCGTCTTATTTCATACGGAGTACAACATATATCTGTTACCGTTAATTATCTGAAGGAGCAGTTAGAAGAGCATTACGCTCAACCGCATAATGGTATTCAAGTACAGACTGTCCGTGAGCCTAAATTCCTAGGAACAATTGGAAGTATCCGTTTTGTTCCGGAGTTCTACAACGACACGATATTGGTGATGAACAGCGATCTCTTTACAAATATCAATTATGAAGACTTTTATTTGCATTTTGTAGAACATAATGCAGAAATGTCTGTAGCGGCTGTTCCTTACACGGTATCTGTACCATACGGGATTTTTGATTTGGATGGTCGCGATATACAGGGCCTGATAGAAAAGCCCACATATAATTACTACGCAAATGCTGGTATATATCTTATTAAACGAAGTGCACTGGATGCGATTCCTATTGACGCATTCTTTAATGCTACAGATCTTATTGAAAAACTGATTGCGGAGAATAAAAAGGTTATCCGTTTCCCTCTTAATGGGACATGGATAGATATTGGTAATCCACAGGAGTACCAGAAGGCCAATGAGTTAGTAAAGCATTTAATATAATTAGATATGGAAATGAAATCAATATTGTTCCTTGATAGAGCGCCTCTAACACATTTGTATGCAAGGATGTCAAAGTATTTGCAGGATGTGAATGTGACTCATGTTGCTTATAATGAAAACGATGTTGAAATCCTTAAGTCGTACGGCTTGAAAGCAGACTATGTACTGATGGAATTGTTTAAGAAAGAGTATGATTCATGTGATGTGTCTCAGGAGGTGCTGGATAGTATTGATAACGATTTAATAGAGCAATCAAAGGGGCGTTTTAATTTAAATGCATCAATCCAAAGTGACCGCAGTTTTACTGTGCTAAGCTATGAAGAAGCATTAAGATCTGCTGTTTCCTATTATAATATTTGGAATTCAATATTTGCCAAAGGACATGTTGATTTAGTCGCTCACGAACCATGTTCACTATTCTTCAATCATATTTGTTCAATTCTATGTAAAAAACAAGGAGGGGTTTATTCTTATCAAATAGCATCTCTATCTGATAAATACGAGTATTCCTATTTGAATGCGAATAATGACGATTATGATTTTGCAGAACTGAAATACAACTTTAAAAAGTATCTGAAGAATCCTGAATTAATTGATAAAGAAAGGACCAAAATATTCATTGATAAGTTTAGAGAAGATAATAAGGTATTTCTGGGAAACATATTGAATAGGAAACAATCTTATTCAAAATTGCTTCTAATGTCTATCAAAAGATCTATTAATTGCTTGATTATGAATAAGAAATTTGATAGAGTGTATGATCCTATCAACTATTGGATAGTACATAATAACGTTTCATGGCTGAAGTTGAAGAACGCTTTTGGATATAAAAGAAAGCATATTAGATTTGAATCAGATTATAGACATGATGAGAAGTTCTTGTTTTACCCAATTCATCTGGAGCCAGAAGCAGTTGTTTTATATTTAGGAGATGGATTGTATAGAAACCAAACTAAACTAATTGAAAATATTGCAGCAAGTCTGCCTGCGGGTTATTATCTATATGTAAAAGATCACCCTCACGAGTATGCATACAGAGAACCAATTGACTATGAGCGTTTACAAAGAGTACCTAATATTCGTCTATTAAACCAGTGGCTTCCTGGTAAAGAGGTTATTAGACAATCCCAAGGGGTTGTAACGATTAATGGTTCTGCTGGCTTTGAAGCGTATATGCTAGGTAAACCTGTTTATAGTTTTGGGAATAATCAGTATTCTTTCCTATCCAATGTGTATAAAGTAGATAATATAAGGGATTTGCGTGACATCGTTTATAAAAGTACGGCCGAATGTGTTATTAACGAGGAGGAGTTAGATGCTTATGTAATGGCGTATTTGGAGTCTTGTCATCCTGGTTATATGGATTGTTATACTGGTGGAGCATATCTTGATGGCTTCGATTATGAGAAGAATGCAAAGACTTTAGCAGAAGATATGAAGGGGTATGTTTTTTTCCTGAAAAAGCAATTATAAGGATATGTTGCTGTGATGAACTTGAGAATGTCATCTATTTGTTTGTTGAGTAAGTAAAGATTGAGTAATCTTTTTAGGAAGCAATAATAATGATTAGTATCGGTTATTTCCCACGAAATATTAATAAGGCTAATTACTTCTATATTATAATAAATATTTGTGTTAGCGCCTTTTCATTCCTAAGATCTTTCATATTCATGCATGTACTCGATCTTAGGGAATTAGGTATAATATCACTGGTCCAAACTATTATTATGTTTGTTGGTTTGCTCCAATTTGGACTATTTAATGGCGGATACCGTATTATTTCTCTAGGAAAAAAGGAACAGTTAGAAAAAGCCAATAATACTTTATTCTCTTATATAGCATTATTAGGTATACCGGGGTCGTTTTTTTGTCTTTTGGCCAATTATTATAAATGGATAGAGGATTTGAGTTTCCTGCTTTTAGTTATAGGTGTATATTTTGGAATATTTACACTTGTTAATAACTGGTTGCAAAATGTATTGATTGGCGAGCAAAGACTCTCTGAGGTCAACAAACTTAATATATTATCATATGGTGCCTCTACGCTGGCTTTGCCGGTTGCATATTTTACTGGTTTTTGGGGAGGTATCATAGTTATTACAATCCAGCCTCTTTTATTTGTTTTGCTTTGTTTAATAGATAACATAGAGTTGCGTCCGACCAAGTTTACTATAGAACTAGATTACATCAAGTATATTTTAAGTTTTGGATTCATCCCATTTCTCGGAGGCATATTCACAGCGCTATATACTCAAATTGAAAGATGGTCAATTACAGATGTTCTTGGAGTCGAGGCATTGGGTAGTTTTTATTTAGTTTTTCTTTACGTGTCATTATATCAACTTGTCCCATCTTCGCTAAACGGCATTTTTTTCCCTAAAGCGATAAAATCATATGAGGGAAAACGTTATGAGGAGTTTAAAAAGTATATAAAGTGGTATTATGCTGTATTGATTGGATATGGCCTGTTGATAGTGTTGGCTACAATCTTTTTTTTACAGCCTGTTGTTTCTCTTGTTTTTCCCAAACATATACTCGGTGTTGGATTGGTTTATATCATAATGCCCGGTTTAGTAGTACAATCCATGAGTGAGCCTATTGGATTAATTCTGAACTCGTCGGTTATCCTTAAACCCATGCTAGTCGTTAACTGCTTGAACTTGTCATTAAACATTGCTATTATCGTAATATATATCTATGCAGGCTCTTTTACACTTCAAAATATCGCTCTTTTGCGTACTATTTCTGGATTATTTATTTTTTTAGCGTATGTAGTAGTGTATTTGATCATTAAGAAACGATTGTATAAATATAAAACAACATGAGAATCATATTAAGGGCGTTATTTTTTTTTCGTAAACAATGGAGACTGCTTATTACGAGACTCCTTTATGTCCCATCATTTAAAAACGCAGGCAAGGGCGTTGTCATTGCCTCCCCTCTGCATATTACAGGAATAAGGTATATTAGCATAGGAAATGATGTTGTATTAGGATATAAGTGCTGGCTTGCCGCCGGCCATGAAACTAACAATCCCAATCCTGTGTTGTCAATAGGTAATGGTTGTCGTATCGGAAATTATAATCATATCTATGCTACAGACTCAGTGGTAATTGAAGATGATGTTTTAACAGCTGACAAAGTTTATATTTCAGATAATTATCATAGTTTTGACTGTATAGATGTCCCTGTATGGAAACAGCCAGTAAAACATAAGGGGAATGTGGTTATTGGCGAAGGGTCTTGGCTTGGAGAGAACGTATGTGTCATTTGCGCCAATGTGGGTAAGCATTGTGTTGTAGGAGCCAATAGCGTAGTTACTAGGGATATTCCTGATTATTCTGTCGCTGTAGGTGCCCCCGCGAAAGTGATTAAGCAATATAATCCTGAAAAGAAAGAGTGGGTAGTGGTATAATAGGTTGACTTATGGTAAATAAGATTAAGGGGAAAAAGATTCTGTTTGTCTGTTTCAACTTTTATAATTACCAAGTTGAGATAAAGAACAAATTGGAAGAGCTAGAAGCTAGTGTAGATATGTTTGAGCAAGTAAAATATACTTTGCTTTATACTATATTGATGCGGTTGAGGCTAGGGCAATGGTATATGAAAAAGCTTGCTAATCGGATTTTCGACTCATGTAAATCAAACAAATATGATTATGTATTGGTATTAGAGATACATCAAACAAAGCCCTTCTATCAAACTTTGCGACAGTTGCAGCCAGATGCTAAGTTTATTCTTTATTATTGGGACTCGTTAAAGTTTATTGATTATCGACCTTATCTTAAGTTTTTTGATAAGGTATTCTCTTTTGATATAGAAGACTCAAGGTCGAATGAAGGAATAGATTACCTGCCTCTTTTTTTTACAGATGAGTATGCTGAGATTAGAAAGAATGATACAACTATAATATATGATTTATTGCTAGTGGCTAGTTTTAGTGACGAGAGATATCAGAAGATTAAGAGTTTTATGGCTTTAAATAATATTGACCACAAGCGGATATATGTTTACTTTAGGGCTACGATAGGCATTTATTTACTTTTATGGCTAAAAGGATATGATATGGCCTTTATTGGGTTTAGAAAGAAGACACAAGCGGAAATAGCCTCACTATATAGTAAAAGTAAATGTATCCTTGATTTTAGCAAACAACAGCAAAGTGGTCTCTCTATGCGAACCATTGAGAGTATGGGTGCTGGTAAAAAATTAATCACATCAAATGATAACTTATTTAACGAACCTATATATAATTCAAATAACATATTAGTTATAAAAGAGGACATCCCATCAGATATTAATGATTTCATTAACAAGGATTTTGTTTATACAGATACGATTGATAATTATTCTATTGGGAATTGGTGTATTAATCTTTTCCTATAAAAGAATGACATGTTATTTATAAACAATATCAGAATGAGTATGAATTATGGAAAGAAGCATAGCAGCTGTCAATATGCCGAAAACTGAAAAGCCAGTTAACAAGGGCGACCTTTCGTTAGTATGGTTGCTGCTTTTCTCATGCGGTAATCCTTTTATAGGACATTACCTTGACCGGTATATCTACATTGTTTTATTGGTTCTGATATTTATTCTCTACAAACCGCACTTTACACCTTCCGACAAGAAAACTTTGTATAGATGGCTGGGATTGTTGTTCATTATCTTCGCGGGGCAGTTGATAACGTTGAAGTATATCAGTTATCTGGCGTGTCTTAATTACATGGCAAAGTTGACGTGCGGCTTCTGTATAGCTACCGTATTGGGGGCCAGGTTCAAGGATGCGTATTTGTCAGTGATGACTGTGATATGCGTAATCAGTCTGTTTTTTTTCTCCTTACAGGCTTTAGGTTTCAGCATTCCAAATCTACTGCCTGAAGGGGGGCGAGGTTCTATAGGTATATACTCAATCAGTATGCGAGGTGATTATGACAATTACCAATTGAGAAATGCAGGTATGTTCTGGGAGCCAGGTGCCTTTGCCGGTTATATTAATATCGCATTTGTCTTGTTTATTAACAACCTAAAAGAACTGATAGTCAAACATAAGAGAAAGGTGATTATTCTGTTGATAGCTCTGCTGACCACCTTCAGTACCACAGGTTACATCATATTGGCACTTATCGTGGCATTCTATATATTAGACTCCAGAGCCAACGGAGCGGTGAAGCTATTCTTTCTTGTTGCGACTATGGTCTTGGCATTAATGGCTTTTACCAGACTTGATTTCCTGGGTGAGAAAATCACAAGTCAGTTTGAGAACGCTTCAGTATTGACTTTTGACTCAAACGAGCACTCTCGTTTCGGTTCCATTATTATCGACTGGTATTATATCACGCTGCATCCTCTATTTGGCAATGGGTTTGCTCTTGAAACACGCTATGCATACCACCTACAGTTTTATGATGAAGAGACTCTTTTGGGGTTCGGTAATGGTTTTACGGGTATTATCGGTACATTGGGTGTTCCTTTTATGCTTTTTTACCTGTATTCCTTCTATAAAAACCAGACCTTAAGACAGTGGACGTTTATCTTGACCTTCGTAATCTTGTCGTTACAAGGTGAACAGTTTATGAACTACCCGCTGTATCTGATGCTTCCTTTCATCAACTACGGAGGTTATAGGGCAATTAAGAATAAACCATATAATAGGATTCAGGAGCCATTTTCCCAAGGACGCAAAGCAATACCCGTAGAATAATAGACCAATACTCGGAAATGTTTATCAACATTATAATTGTCACCAACACGGATAATGCAGTTGACGGATACACCCATTTTGAGAAAGCGATGAACCTGGGAAAAGTCGTGTTTATGTATAGAATCTAGTTTGAATCACGTCAGGTGGCAAAACACAGGAAATGAAGTTTGATAAATTGTGTTTTAGAAGACTATATAATTGTTTTACAATGAATAAGAAAGAACTGATAATGAAATATGAAGGCATATTGTCAAGAATCTATCGCATTTTAGGCCGAAATCGGTACAAGGTTGCGAAGGGGAATACCTTCCACATCAGTAATGTCTTTGCCAAAGGTTGTAGGTTCGTAATTGGCGGTCATAATAACATTGTAGAGATACAGCCAGGTTTAACACGACTTACTAACACTATGATTACAATTAATGGATCGAACAACCATATTTTGGTGATGGGGGGGGCAAATTTAGTAAATGCATCCTTGTATATAGAAGACGATGGAGGTGAGATTGTACTGAAACGGCATGTTACCATCAGTGGGGCAACTAACATCGCGGTAATTGAAGGGAAAAAGGTCGTTATTGGAGAAGATTGCTTGTTCTCATCTGAGATACAATTCAGGACGGGCGATTCACACAGTATCCTCGATCAATTAACAGGCAAACGCATCAATCCGTCACAGGATATAGAGATTGGCGACCATGTATGGATTGGCAACGATGTGAAAATTTTAAAAGGAGTAAGAGTCGGAGATAACAGCATCATCGGTACCGGGGCCATCTTATCTGCTGGTGAGTACCCAAGTCACAGTATTATAGGCGGCATCGGTCACGGAAAGGTCCTAAAAACAGGTGTTGATTGGACACCACAAAGAATTATTATAGAAGAATAACTGTTATGGAGAAAAAGAGACTTCTTATTTTTCACCCCACGATAGCGCCCTATAGGATTGACTTTTTTAATGATTTAAACGAGGCGTTCGATACAATGGTATGTCTACAATACTGGAATCTGAAAGATCAGAGTTTTGACTACCAAAAGATATATGACCAGTTTAAGTTTAAGCCTGTGTATTTACCTGAAGGTGGCTCAAAAGTGAAGTTATGGAAGGCTATTATTAAGCAGATTAGATTTTTTAAGCCAGATGTGATTTTGACTTGTGAGTATGGGGCTATTACACTTCTTTCTTTACTTGAGAGAGGAGTTATAAAAAAGAAATATAAAGTTGTTGTTGCTACTGACGATAGTTTTGATATGGTGGACAACGGAAATGACTTTACTTGGCAGCATAGGGTGGCTCGTTCTCTTATGTCTGGATGTGTTGATGAAGTTGTAGTTGTCTCACCACAAGTGGAAAAGTGGTATCAGGAGAGATATAAGAAAGGTATTTATTTCCCTATCATAGTAAATGAAGATAATGCAAAGGCAAGATATGTTCGTCTTTTTCCAAAAAGTAGTGAATATGTGGAACAATATGGTTTAGAGGGAAAGAAAGTTTTATTATCTGTCAGTCGTTTGGTAGACTTGAAAAACCTTCATCGTGTGATAGACGCTTTTGCTCAAACAACATCCGATGCTACATTGGTGATAGTTGGCGACGGTCCAGAGAAAGAGGCTTTGAAAGAACATGCAAAGCGAATAGAAAAGGATATTCAAATTGTCGGACGCTTTGATGGTGATGAATTGTATGCGTGGTATAATCTTGCAAGTGTTTTTATTTTAGCGAGTTATAAGGAGCCATTTGGTGCTGTTACTAACGAAGCACTGATTGCAGGATGCAGAGTGGTTGTATCTGAACGAGCGGGCTCTTCATGTCTTGTGAGTATTACTAATGGAGAAATTATTAACCCTATGGATGTGAAGGGTATGTCTGAGGCTATAGACAGGCAAATGCATAGTTCGAAAATTCCTAAACTCAATTGTCCCCGCAAAAACCTCATGCCAGTTTCATATAAGACTGTCATGAATAAGTTTGTGGAAAAAATGTATAGTATTTAATGTTATTCTTATTTGCGAAATGGGGCGTAAATCTAGGATACTCTTTGTTGGATCGCTACCGCCACCTGTTCATGGTAGTGCTGTCGTGAGTCAGCAAATAAAAGATAGTATAGTTATTAACGAAGCTTTTGATTGCGACTGGGTTAACCTAGGCACTTCGAGATCTATGGAAGAGATCGGAAAGAATAATCCCATCAAGATATTTCGGTTATTCTTTGCCCTGTTTAAAGAGTTTAGGCTTCTATTAACTAAGAATTATGATCTTTGCTATCTTGCAATTACATGTCATGGAAGTGGTTTTCTGAAAGATTCCCCTTTTGTTCTGATGTGTAAACTATTCCGAAATAAGATAGTCATTCATCAGCATAATAAAGGGATGTCAGGTGATGTGGGAAGATGGCCATATAAATGGTTGTTGCCGCTTTGCTATAAGAATGCGAAGGTGATTTTGCTGTCATGGTATCTTTATCCAGATATTGAGAAGGTAGTAAAGAAGGAGGATGTTTTTATATGTCCTAATGGTATAAAGGTTCGAGAGTTCAAGGGCTCATCAAGAGCACAATCTCGCATAGTCTGCACAGAGGATAATAACCGAATACCCCGGGTGTTATTTTTAAGTAACCTAATTGAAAGTAAGGGCGTATTGGTGTTATTAGATGCGTTGAAAATTCTGAAGGATAAAGGATACCAGTTTATATGTGATTTTGTTGGAGGTGAAACAAAAGAAATTGATTCGAAACGCTTCAAAGAGGAAGTTGAGATAAGAGAACTGAATGAAATAGCTATATATCATGGAAGAAAATACGGCGATGAGAAAGAAGAAGCATTTGAAAGATCAGATGTGTTCGTTCTTCCTACATACAACGAGACATTTGGTCTGGTGAATCTTGAAGCGATGGCGCATATGAAACCCGTGGTTTCAACTAATGAAGGTGGTATTCCTGATGTTATTAAAGATGGTGAAAATGGCTTTATCTCAGAGAGTAAAAATCCCGAATCTTTAGCTCAGTGTATAGGAAGACTCCTTGACAGCAAAGAACTACGTGAGAGAATGGGCAAGGATGGTTATTTAAAACTAAAAGAAAAGTTCACAGAAGAGCAATTTGAAAAGAATCTTTTCAATATAATGAATACTATCTGTCATATTTAGGGGGGGAATTTAGCATTGTAATGTATCATAGCAAAAAGTATAGGGAAAAACGAGTTACTATTAACAATGCTGATGTCTTTGTACAACCAACGATGACCGACTGTTTCTCGCTCGTTATCCTTGAATCAATGTATCATATACTAAATAGGTATAAGAATGAGTAAAGACATATATATAAACGGGCATGATTTCTTTAAAATAGGGAGAACTCGTATATCAGTAACTGATGAGGATAAAGCTATTGAGAGCATCAAGAGATTTATCCATGAAAAGAAAAAAGGATATGTCTGTGTGTCTACTCTGAGAACAGTTCCTATTGCAAATAAAGACAACCGATACTTTGAGGTGATGGAGAACTCGTTGATGAATACACCAGATGGAACTCCTTTGGTATGGTGCGGGCATTGGTGGGGGCTAAAGAGCGTACAGAGGGCCTGCGGTCCACATATTTTCCCTCGTGTGTTGAAAGACAAAGACCAAGAGCTAAAACATTTCTTCTTGGGTGATACTGATGAGGTTTTGGCTGCACTGACAAATAAAGCAACAGAGGAGTATGGTGCGAATGTGGTAGGTAGTTATTCACCCCCATTCAAACCTTTGGAAGAATACGATATAGAGGAACTTGCTAAGATGATAAATGATAGTGGGGCAACTGTTGTTTGGACTGCACTGCGAGCCCCTAAGCAGGATATTCTGAACTCTATGATTGTTCCATATCTTAATGAAGGAATTGTTATGGTTGGTGTGGGAGCTGCCTTCAGAAGTATCCTTGGTATATTGAAACAGCCTGATGGTATTTTGCAGAAGTTAGGACTGGCTGGCATCTTGTTTAAAAGGCCTGAGTCGTCTTGGTGGAATGAGTTTAAATGGTATTTACAACATACATTGTATTTGATAAAATATTTTTTCATTATCAAATGGAGAAGATTGGTTGGAAGGAAGTACTATGAGTAAAAATTACAAAATGTTTTCTGGCAAGCATGTGCTAGTGTTGGAAGGTTACACTAAGCAGTCGTTGCCCTTCATCCGCGGTTTTAAGAAACTGGGATGTGAGGTTAGTGTTCTGTGTGGCTCGAAGTGGGACTGTGCTTACTGGTCTCGATATGCAGACCACAAGATACTTGGACTGTGCGATTTGCATAAGACAGAAGAGTCAGAGAAGTATATAATTGAGTTGGTAAAGAAGGGTAAGTTTAACATGGTGTTTGCCCCCTTTGAGTTCTCTGCTCGTATACTATCGCATAATAAGGAAGAGCTCTCTAAGTATGCCATCATTTATGCTATGGATAAAGAAGTCTTCGACCGTGTGAACAACAAGGAGGAAGTGATGCGTGTTTGCATGGAAAACGGCATACCTTGCCCTCAGACTTTCTTTGGTATTGAAAGCATTGATGACATAGATGGGCGTATTCAGTTTCCTGTAATAATCAAGCCGCATAGCATGTATGGCGCAAGAGGATTCCATCTGTTCAATTCAGCAGATGAGATGCGCGAATATGTGAAAGAGAAGCAAATTGACTTAAGGGGCTATGTAGTTCAAGAGTATATCCCAGAAGGTAGCCGTTTGATGGGTGGTAACGTGATGATAGATCGCAACGGAGAAATCAAGAGCTCCTATCTGTATATCTGTGAGCACATCTATCCGGAGGTAGGTGGCACAAGTACGCTAAACGGTATTCTTGTAAGGCCAGATATCACAGAATACTGTGACAAATTGGTGAAGCTGATGGGGCTGCAAGGTGAAATGGGCGTTGATCTGATGTTGGATTGTCGTGATAATGTAGGTAGAGTGATAGAGATTAATCCTCGTCCAGTTCACGGCATTGCATTGGGCTTTTATGCAGGTGTTAACCATGCACAACAGATACTTGAAGATGCTTTTGGTATGGAAGTGACACCCATGGAGGTAACTAAACCCAAAACGGCTTCCAGAATTGGGCAAACCGATGCATTGTGGTTCCTTAATTCAAAGGATAGGTTCCGCAGAATGTCGTGGAAGTTGGGTTATAAACCAGTAAAGGAACAGATGTTCTATTGGGATGACCCTTTGCCATGGTTCGCGTTCCTTTTTGAAGGAATAAAGGACTACAGAAAGAAAATGGCTGAAAAGAAAGGTACTTGATTTTATTATTAACAATATTAATTGATACTTTTTTATGGCAAGAGATTTCAGTTATTTGAAGGATTGCCCCATTGCCGTATTAGGTGCAGGTGCAGTAGGTATGACGCTGGCAGCTGATTGTAAGCTTGGTCAGCCGGAGAGAGAAGTAAGGCTTTATAGCCGCAGTCCGAAATCAATCGCGTATATGGATCGCACTGGAATTCAGATGGATGGTATACAACGTAACCTTTACGGTTTTGAACGTAGTGGCCGTGCCCATTTGGATATGTACACTAACAACATGGCTGAGGCAGTGAAGGGTGCCAAGTTTATCTTGATGTCCATTCCCGCCCTGGCTCATGAGGACTATCTGAGAAAACTGGTCCCGCTGTTGGAGGATGGTATGGTTATCCACACTTATCCTGACAACTATGCCAGTTTCTTGCTCCGTAAGTTTATGCGAGAGGCCGGTTGCACCAAGGATGTTATCATTGGTGGTTGGGGTAGCGCTCCTTACGGAACTCGCGTGGAGAAGATCCAGGGTTTTTGGACCAATCACGTGGGTATTAAATACCGTGCTATTTCACTTCGTGGTGCCTGCTTGCCCATGAGAGACATGGATGACTTCATTGAGAGTGGCAAGTATCTACCTTGCATGGATAGCGTTTACACCGGCAATGGTCCTGACCGTGGTGACACCATGATTGATATTGGCTTTTCCAACATTAATCCTGTGATTCACGTTCCCGCTTCATTGCTGGGTGTTTCCAGTATGGAGAACTGGTCGCTGGTTTATGGCAACGAGCCTGAGAGCTACTCTATGTATTCTCACGGCCTTTGCCCGAGTATCTGCCGTGTGCAGTATCAGTTCTATCAGGAGCAGGTTGCTATTGCCAAGGAGATAGGTATTGACTATCCTAAATGGGATTATGAGATGTTCTTCAGTCGTCGTAGCATCTTGACTCAGGAGTATATGGGTTTGGATGAGAATGGTAAGGATAATGTGGTATTCCCGCTTGACAAGCCTTGCGATGAGGGTAACACCGGCCCGAACAACATTAACCACCGTTACATCACCGAGGATATTCCTGTAGGTTGTAAGATTTATCATGATCTGGGTGTTAAGTTTGGTGTGCCTACACCAATCATTGACGCCATGATCACAATAGGTGGTGCATTCCACGAGAAGAGCTTCTATAAGGAGACCAAGTACAACCTGGATTATCTGGGTATCGGCCACATGACCAAGGAGCAACTTCGTGACTATTTGTATACTGGAAACTATACCCCTAAAGCATAATACCTAAGCATAGCCCTGCGATAGGTGATACTGGCGTAGGGCACTAATAATATGAATCTTCATATCTATGTATTCAATTATCAAACGTTGTTTTGACTTTATCTGTGCGTTAATAGCATTACTTGTCTTTTCGCCGGTATTTTTGCTGACAACAATAGGAATAATGATATCGGACTGGGGACCTATTTTCTATAAGGCAAATCGTATAGGAAAGGGAAATAATCCGTTTAAGATGTACAAGTTCCGCTCAATGAAGGTTCTCAAGTCTCCTAAAAAAGGAGCTGAAGCCAGTCTGAGGCCTGATGAAGACAGGATATTCCCGTTAGGTCATTTTATACGGAAGGCTAAGATTGATGAGTTGCCTCAATTGATTAACATTCTGAATGGCACGATGTCGATTATCGGCCCACGTCCGGTGGCAGAGGATCAGTTCGAAATGTTCCGTTATGGGAAATGGAATGAGGCGGCAAAGGTCCCTGTGGGGTTGAGTGGTCCGGCTGCGCTGTTTGACTATATTTACGGTGACCAGATTACGGACGAGAAGGAGTACATGGAGAAGGTGTATCCTACGCGTAGGGAACTGGAATATACTTATGTGCAGAAGGCTGGTCTTTGGTATGACTTGAAGATAATTATCTATACGGTGATTTGCATTTTGTATTCGCTGTGTGGGAAAGAATGTACGTGGATTCTCAATGAATTGGTTGAGGATGCTAATAAAACGATGGATAGATGAATATACTTGTGACCGGTTCGGCCGGAATGATTGGTGGATATGTTGTTAAGGGCCTGATTGAGAATGGCCATTTGGTGACAGGTGTAGACCGTAGAGTGGCTGATGTTAGATTACCACGCTTGAACCAAGTGATTTTGGACTTGTCATCAAAAGCGGCTATAATGCAGTTGTTTGATGATAAGAAAATAGATCGTGTTATTCATCTGGCTGCATTGGCTCACACTGCAGGCGTAGCTGATGTCTCTTGGGAGGCATTTAAGAAGGTGAATGTGGATTGTGCTGAGAATCTGTTTGAGGCTTGTGCTAAACATTCTGTGCCTGTGCTGTTTATCAGCACTGTTGATGCTATCGGTATGGTGAAGGGTGTTATCACACCTGACACGGAACTGAACCCTATCTCCAATTACGGCAAGAGCAAGGCTATGGCTGAAGGTCGGCTGAAGGAGATTTGCAAGGTTTGGAACATCTATCGGTTCTCACCTGTATATACGGCTGATATTAAGCGCGACATTGAGAAACGCTATTATTTGAAGTATCCTAACTGGGCATACAAGATTGGCAAGGGCGGTCAGTTTGAGGTCCTGAATATCACTGGAGCCGTCGCCGCTATGGTTGACTGGGTGGACAAGGAGGTGGATAATACTATTCATGTTATTAAGGATTCTGAATTGCTTAATATTAATGAATTGATTCGGGCAGAGAAGGCTGAGGGCCGTGCTAAGCATGTTATCTGGTTGCCTCGGTGGATTGTGGTTTTGGGGTATGGATTGGTTCGTGTGGTGTTTGGGAAGAGTAATAAGAGCTACTTGGTGTTTAAGGCTTTGTGGCCGTTTAGAACTAAGGAATAAATATTATTAGATATGAAATACTTGATTGTTGTTGCGCACCCGGATGATGAGGTGCTGGGTTGTGGGGCTTCCATTTTTAAGTGGACACGTAATGGTGACTCGGTGGATGTTTGTATTATGTCCACTGAGGCTAAGGCTCGTGCTTTTAGGCCTGAGGATAAGGAACTGGATGATGACTTGAATGCATCGGCACAGTTCTTAGGCATAGGCCGTAAGTATGAGGGGAGTTTTCCGAATATTGAGATGAACACTGTGCCGCATCTGCAGTTGGTTCAGTTCATTGAGAAAGCTATTCAGGAAGCTCAGCCTGATATTGTGATTACACATCATCCTGCCGATACCAACAACGATCATCTGCAGACTTCTATGGCTTGCCAGGAGGCTATTAGGCTGTTTCAGCGTCGTCCGGAGGTGAAGCCTATCCAGGAGTTCTGGTATATGGAGGTGCCAAGTTGCACAGAGTGGGCACTGAATACTGCTATGAACCGTTTCCAGCCTAATACTTGGGTGGAGGTAGGTAAGGAGGGCGTCGATGCTAAGGTTAAGGCTTTGTCTATGTATAGGGGCGTTATGCGGCCTTATCCTCATCCTCGGAGTGCGGAGGCTATTGAGGGGTTTGCGGCTTATCGTGGGTGCCAGGCTGGATGCAATTATGCAGAGGCGTTTGAGGTGGCTTTGAGGCGGTTGTGATTGCAATTAAAAACTGATTAGTCTCTTTAAAACAAAAAACCGAAATATGTGGGTAAGAAATAGGTATACCGGACCAGGTGGAGGACTGTATACTGGTCCAGGCGGAGGCCTCTACACTGGTCCAGGTGGAGGAGCCTATACTGGTCCTGGTGGTGGACTGTATTCTGGTCCTGGTGGTGGCTTGTACACTGGCCCAGGAGGGGGATTATATACTGGTCCTGGTGGTGGACTGTATACTGGTCCCGGTGGTGGCTTGTATACCGGTCCTGGCGGTGGATTGTATACTGGTCCTGGTGGTGGCTTGTATACTGGCCCTAGTGGAGGATTGTATACCGGTCCAGATAATAATCCTTATATGTGCAATTGGCCTCCAATTAATATTCTTGTTCGTGAATTGATGAATAGAGGATTATACCTTCAGGCGAACATGATTGCACGAGCATATGGAATTATATAAGATCATATAATAGTGGTCCTAAATTCTAAATCACAATAGTATATCGGTAGAAAGGATGGAGATTGAGTTGTTGAACGGTGGGTTGTTATCGGCCTTGCATGAGAAGGCGGAGGATAACGTACGTTTACGGCAGAACTATGATCTGAGGACAACGTCTGAGGATGGGAGCCAGCGGATGCTTAATGTGCTTCAGCCGGGTACGAAAGTGGCTGTGCATCGGCACTTAAAAACATCGGAAACGGCAATTTGCGTGGAGGGGTGCATCGACTGGATCTTCTATGAGGAGTCGCCTAATATGGATGCTAGAGGGTCTATTCATGATGGTGAGACGGCAGCTGATGAGAGTTGCTTTAAGGAAGTGGCGCGGTTCCGGGTTTGTCCAAGGGAGGGGCAGTTCGGGATTCAGATTCCAAAAGGGGCTTGGCATAGCATTGAGGCGCATGAGCCTAGTGCTATCTTTGAGGCTAAGGATGGGGCGTACGGGAAGTGATTTTGGCGTGCTATTGTAATGCGATTGGATAAGAATCAACAGGCGTTGCTGGCTTTGGTAAAAGCTGGGCTTTGGAATGATGAGGCTCAGCTTTCTTTGCCTCTTGAGGTTGACTTTAAGAAGCTTTATAAGCTGGCTCAGGGGCAGTCTGTGGCCGGATTGGTGGCTGCGGGGCTTGAGCACGCTGTGGATTTGAAGGTGCCTAAGGCTGATGCGCTGGCTTTTGCAGGTTATGCGCTGCAGTTAGAGCATCGGAACACGGCTATGAATGAGTTCGTGGCCCAGTTGATTGATCGGCTGCGTGCAGAGGGCATAAATGCGGTGCTGGTCAAGGGGCAGGGGATTGCGCAGTGCTATGAAAGACCGCTGTGGAGAGCGTCGGGCGACGTGGACCTGCTTCTGGATGCTGACGATTACGAGAAGGCCAAGAAACTGCTATTCCCGATGGCCACGAAGGTTGAGTCAGAGTTCTCATTCATGAAGCACGTGGGTATGACGCTCCAAGGTTGGGTGGTGGAGCTGCACGGGACTTTGCACAGCCGCCTTTCCAAGCGGATTGATAACGAGATTGACAAGGTGCAGGAGGGCGTTTTCCAGCGCGGCGAGGTGCGGGGCTGGCATAATGGCGAGACTGACGTTTACCTGCCGGCTCCGGATGCGGACGTGATTTTTGTGTTCACGCACTTTCTTCACCATTTTTTCCTTGAGGGCTTGGGCCTGCGGCAGATCTGCGACTGGTGCAGGCTGCTTTGGCGGTTCGCCGGCCAGATTGATGTGCCTCTGCTGGAGCGCCGACTCCGTACTATGGGGCTGATGTCCGAGTGGCGAGCTTTTGCTGCCTTAGCGGTTGATTGGCTGGGGATGCCCTCTGATGCTATGCCGCTGTACTCTGGGGATGCCCGGTGGCACAGGAAGGGTGAGCGGATCCTGGCGGATGTTCTTGAGAAGGGGAACTTTGGGCGGAATCAGCAGCGGGATTCGGAGCCTGAGCGGGCTTACTTGGTGCGGAAGTTTGTTTCTACCTGGCGACATCTGCGGGAGTTGCTGAGGCACTTCTTGATCTTTCCTATGGACTCGGTGGTGTTCTTTGGCGAGGTTCTGCGAACTGGCCTGGATGCTGCTTTGCGGGGGCAGTGAGCAATTAGGGACGGTTCTTAATTGCGCGTTTTTTGGTCATCGGCCCACATATATTTAATTGAGAGGATTTGGATGAGTTTGCATCGGACGGAGATATCGGCCAATAAGGTTTTCAGCTATTTCAACTTCAGGCACAAAGGTAAGGCTAAGTGTTTTGCCGGCGACGTGGGATCAGTGGGCATCTGTTTATGATTGGTATGCTGATTATGCGTACTGGTGACGTTACCTGGTTTGGGTTGCTTTCTTGACATTATGGTGAATATAACAAAGCCACCAGTTAGGGCATCAGCTATCTGGCGGCAAAGTAATAAGAGTAATGACTAGACAATATTAAATGTTATTGTCTGCAACTGACACTAATGTCACATTTACGTCAGGTTCGTCTGTCCTATGATTGCACGCATCGCAGAGTGGGGCGATATACCACTTCTGATCAGTGGAATCCACCTTCTGTACATGGCAACCATCGAAATTACTACCAAGAACAAACTGACCACATGCTGGACATCTCCAATACTTGTTACGTGTAAGAGTCTGCCCTGCAAAATGTTCCCAAAACTGGAGCCATGATTCGAAGTGCTTGGGCTTGGCAGATACTTTTGAAGAACCTGTAATATTTTTGATTCTCATAAGCTTTTCAAAAATAGCAGTTTTACAATGTTAACGTCCTTTATTAATCAGAGGGGGACTCTGACATCTTATTCCCAGTAATGGTTGGCAGATGAATACCAAGATGCCAAATCCTCGTCGCTATGCTTGCACCATAGCGACGAGGTGGTGGGTTTAGCGGGACTCAGCGTGAACTAATTCGGTGTCAACGTAGAATTCATCGGTACGTTTGTTGCAACCTTTGCATAGTGGAGTTATGTAGTGACGGTCATCACCAGCATCAACTTTCTTGACATGGGCGCCAACAAGGTTACTTCTGCCTTTGACGTCACAGTCAGTTGCTCCACAATGATCAGCTTTCTTGCCAGTCTTGCCTTCCCAAAACTCCAGCCAAGTGTCATAGCCCTTGGGCTCTTTGTCTGAAGTGTTGTTTAAGTTCTTAACTTTTACCATAGTTTCAATCGTTTAGTTAATAAATTGGCTTCAACCAGAGAGCTTGGCCTAATTCATCGCGCAGAGATATAGGTACTTGCCAGCGGTGTTGTCGGTTTGCTGATAACGGGAGTGCTTTTTATCTTTCTCCATTAGGATGATAGACAAATAGTGTGCCAAAAGTTTTAATTGATTTAAGGAATGTGATAAAGTGTGAAATTACTTGCTTGCAGATGGTGGATTGGCTAATTTGTGTCAAATTGGCAGTTGGCGTAAATCGTGTAAAACGCAAATAAGATACTGAGTGTAGCTCTCATACCCGCACCGGCAGCGGTTTATTAATGGAGTTAATAGGGGGGATCGGGCATTGGACCATAGATTGTGAGAAATGAAGATTATTGATGAGAAGTTGCTTAATGAGGTTAGTGGGCAGGCTATGGAATCTGCTCGGTTGTGGATGAATTTTAATTTTCATCAGAGTGTGGATGAGAGGTTTCATGGCTGGCTTTGCCTTCCTCTTCCGCGACTCGGCATAGTCCAAGCAAGCCTAACTCTGTTTTCCTCCTTCTCGCTCAGCATAGCTCAAGCGAGCTTGGCTCTGCCTTCGTTCGTGCGTCGGTTGGCATCTGCTCTCGCTGCTCCATCGGTTCTTGAATGCGGTGGAGCCGGGGACGGTGGTACCCATCCATCGGCACCCGACGAAGGATGAGTCTTTCGTTATCCTGCGAGGCAAGGTTAGAGTGACTACTCACAATGATGATGGCTCTATCATAGAAGATGTGGTGTTGAGTCAAGAGAGTGGCAACTATGGGGTTGACATTTCTAAGGGTGTGTGGCATATGGTGGAGTCGTTGGAGTTGGGGAGTGTTATCTTTGAATGTGAGGAGGGGCCGTTTGTGGCGCATGAGGTGGAAGGGGTACAGGAGGTGAAGAGTGAAGGCTGCGATTAAGCGAGAGGAGAGCTAAGCTTGTTTAGGCTATCCCGAGCGTGAGCAGTTTCGACTGAAGGTCAGGAATGAAGAGTGAAAAGTTGAAATCAATTTTGAAAGGTGTTTGGGCTTTTTGCTCGTATGTGTTTGTGCCGCAAAGGCGTCCCAAAGATGAGAGTGCGGTAGGATAGACAGACGAGGCGGCCGCCTCTGGCGGGCGGCTGGTCTGTGCGGGGAGCGGAAGGCTCTGTGGCGCGAAAGCGACACTGTGCCTGCAGCGGGGATGATGCTTAATGATACTTACCTATGACGCAAGACTAACGGTGGAAAGCAAAGTATGATGAAATAATGGCCTTCATGGCGCAGAACCATAGAAGGCCATCGAAATATTATGCGGAGGAGAGGAATAACTGGAACTGGATGCGCCACCAGCAGAAACTGATGGGTAAAGGCGAAATGAAAGAGGAGAGAGTGGAGTTGTTTGAGAAATTGCTAGATTTGTGCGAGGAGTATAAACATGTGAACCAGTGGATGTAACAAATATCGTCTAAAACGTTATGTCAATAAGCCTTCTTATAATCATATTAATAATCTTGATTGCGCTATGGTTTGTCATAGTGCACGCCTTTGATATTGCTATTATCAAGGGAGTAATCAATAGAGTGAAGGGTGATATCCAATTGAATAAGGAGGAATTGACCGACGCGGTAAAACGTTTCTTGGAGAATAAAAGTTTGAATACCGCACACAAAATATACCTGGGGGCAGTTTCTGGTATAGCAGGTGGTAATTCTATCTTTTCTTTTGCAAGGGGTGTCTTGAAGATTGAACAAGGTGAAAACAAATACACACTTGACCTACTGTATGATAATGGTCTTCCTATCTGGACCGTTCTAATTATCATACTCCTGATAACCGTAGGGCATATCTATTTTCTTCATACTCGCGGAAAACGCTATAAAGCAGATTACATTTCAAATGCTGCTGCAATCATCAACACCGAGTTGGGCTTTGTTCCCAACCAGGACTGGTTCCGGAAGAAAACAGAGAAAGCAATTCAAGACTTGGGAAATGCGATAGATATTTCCATCAACTTTACATACGAGTATATTGATGACGCGATTGCTTCTACCTGTAGGGACTACAGGATTACAAAGGTTTTTGCAGATGATGTCAAAGAACTATACTCGAGCTTTTCTCGTGAAAGAGAATCACTTATAAGATCTATAGGGGAAGAGAATGTTTTGAATATTGAAGACATTATTACTGAAATAAGAGCTTTGCTATCAAAGACTGCATATGATGGTGATGAGCCCAAGAAAGTGATTGTCGATATTGATGAAATAGATAAGATATTGTTAGATATCATCAGGACTGGGAAACTATCATACAATGATTATACCTATACCCGAATCCATTCTGCACTAGGTAAAGTGAAAGAAAGAGCTGAGAACCCATGGATTCAGAGTATAGCCAGCTCAACATTCATTATCAATGGACAGGGAGGTTGTGGCAAAACACATTTACTGGCGAAGTTGTCCAGTTCTAGAATCGAGAAAAACCTTCCAACAATTTTTTTCCTGGGGAGACTTATAACCGATACCGAGAACCCTCTTTCACAAATCCTTAAAATTTTGGATGTTAACTGCAAAAAAGAGACGTTCCTTAAAGCATTGGAAGAATACGGTAAGAAACATGGGCGGGTACTTGTTGTGATAGATGGTATTAATGAGGGGAAGGGTTTGTCTATTTGGAAGCCTCATCTGCTTAGCTTCATTAATGAGTTTAAACCTTATAAGAACATTTCCCTCATTCTTTCAGTTAGAACTAACAGTGATCATAACTGGTTTTCGAAGTTCATCAAGGAACAACATTTTCCTTCGTATAGACACACGGGATTTGAGCAGAACACAACGGGAGCCGTGGAGTATATGTTTCGCTCCTTTAATGTCCCGTTGCCTTCTTGGCCTTTATTCCAGCGTGAATTTACAAACCCCTTACTGCTCACCTTGTTTTGCCGGACACACTCAGGAGAAAAAACTCCACCCAAGTTTGAGGGCAGACTGGAGATCATACGTAACTACATACGACATTTTAACGAGCGGTTGGCGGATATGTTCTTTTATTCATCCCAAACGCCAGTGCTTCAATTAGCACTAAGTGCTATAGGAGGAGAAATGGTTAGTGATGATGGACGGTGGTTTCTGGAAAGAGAAAAGGTACTGGGATTGTTCGGGAATGTCCAGGGTATGCCTAAGAAAAAAGATACATTCCTGGACGCGCTTGTTGACGAAGGAGTTCTAAATGAATATGATGGTAAAGGTGGTACATCCTATTCCTTTGGATATGATACTATTGGAGCTTACCTAAAAGGAGAGGTGCTGGCAGAGAAGGCCCCTTTTGACAAGTTAACAAATCAGTCGGAGTCAGTTTTAGAAGCTTTGACTGATTTGGTGCCTCAATATAGGGGAAAGGAGTTCTTTGAGCTTCCGAGGTCATCAGACTATGATTATTATGATGGCTATTTAGAGGACTTGTTCCTAAAAGGACTACCTTCACGTACAAGTCTTACGGAAGGGGGTATTATTTTCTTGAATGGGTTGTTAATGGCAGGAGAGTACAATACTGTTATTGGCGTAGTTGTTAATAATCCTTTTAGGGCAGATTTCCCGCTATCTGTCAAAACTCTTGATGACATATTGACCCCTTTATCAATGGTGAAGAGAGACGAGATCTGGACGCAAGTTATCTCTGATTCATATGAATTCTCTGATCCGTTGTTGAGTTTGGCACAATGGGGCTGGTCTGCATCACCCGATGTACTTGGAAGTGTGGAGAATGATAACCTTAAGAATATTGTACACCTATTAGGATGGACGCTTTCTACCACGTATATAGAATTAAGAGATAAAGCTAGTAGGGCCCTTATCAATATCCTGAAAAACAATCAGGGACTACTGCTGGATTTTATCAGTTGTTTTGGTACAATAAGTGACCCGTACATTACCCAGCGCGTATACGCCGTTGCATTTGGATGTTGCACAGGTAATGCGAGTAAAGTATATGTAACGCCAGTGGCGCAACAGGTGTATAATTTGGTATTCAAAGAAGGGAACCCTCCTGAGGATATTTTAATAAGAGATTTTGCGAAATGTATCGTTGATTACTCTGAAACACTTGGTTGTGGGATAATGTATAGGCCGGAATTAATTGTGGCTCCTTACTCAAAGGTGAAGAAAAACGTATATGTGCCAACCGATGAGATACGGAAATATGAACTCAATTATGATCAAGAGGAAGACAAGCAGAAAGTGACGGCACAAAACAATATCATGCATTCTATGTGTACTGAATATAGTTCTCGTGGAATGTATGGAGATTTTGGTCGGTACGTTTTCCAGAGTGCAATTGATAATTGGAATGACGATATAGAGCAAATATCTAACTATGGCATTAAGATGATATTTGAAGAGTTTGGATATGATGCCAAAGTTTTTAAAGGTTTTGATGGTCGTCATTCAAGTTGGGAGAGACATGGTAATAATATAGAGAGAATAGGGAAAAAATACGAATGGATTGCTCTTTATAGGATTGCGGCAATCTTGGATGACATTCATTTTGGTGAGGAACTTGACCGCTCATGGAAGACTCCAACATTGTATCATCTAAGGCGTTTTGATCCTACTATTATGATGAACCCTGACATCAGGGATTATACCACATCACTTCCTGCATATAGAATGCCTGAATATGATATGACGGCAGGAACAGAAAGGGAGTGGATGATGGCTTGGAAACAAATGCCTCCAATAGATCAATATATTGATTACCGGAATGGTGATGAAGAATGGATATGCCTACAAGCATATTATTCCTTATCTGCTTTGAGTGATGATAAGGCTATTTATCCTGTCGAGCGTGAACTATGGTCGTTCATACAGGCTTTTCTTGTTGATAAGAAGCATTGTAAAGAAATGTGTGAATTGATTGACAAGGAGGGCTTGGAAGGTAGGACTGGTACGGAAAACCATGAAACAAGCGATAGTTACTACCGTGAATACTATTGGTCGGAAAGCTATAAAACTCAGATAGAGGCTTTAGGTTATACAGAGTGTGAATACAACGCAGGACGAAGGTATACGCTATATAAGGTGCAACCATCATATTTGTTATATAACATCAGTCAGTATGCGGATGCCTCAATTGACAGTTCGCGGGAAATGATATTACCTTCTCCTTATTTGTTTAACGGATTAAACTTGAAGTTCTCCGTTGCAGATGGTGTTTGGCTTGCAGAAGACGGAACAGTTGCATGCTATGATAGCTATTGGGTGCATGGTGGACATGCAGGCTTGTTCTTTAGGAAGGACTTATTGTTGAAATACCTGCGCGAAAGCGGTAAGTGCTTGGTTTGGCCTGTCTTAATGGAGCGAATGTATAAACCAGCTGGTACATACTGGCCAAGGATACAAGTTGGAGGTTATGTATGGATGGGTAGAGATGGAGTCCTTCATCATAAATTTCGTTCATATGAACCTACAGAATTGGAAAAGAAATGGAATAAGTTTCAATCAAAAGTAAAGAAACAACAACGTCGTTGGAAAATGAAGTTGGTTGAGAAGGGTATAATAAAGGTTTCCGCAAAAGAGCGCCTTGATATGCTTTCTGGGATGGGGAAGTATAGTGATGTTGAATAGGAAGTACATTGGGCGTGATCCAGCGGATACTGAACGCTCTGGAGGTGGAGACGCGTGTGCCTATTCATCGGGCACCTTAAGACTAGCGAGACGGTGGTTTGTCTGGAGGGGTGCCTGGAGTGGGTGTTCTATAAGGAGCTGCCTAATATGGATGCGGGCGGGCCGGTTCACGACTGCGAGATTGCGGCTGATGAGAGTTGCTTTGCTGAGGTTGCCAGGTTTAGAGTTTGCCCTCGCGAGGGACTGTTTGGGATTCAGGTTCCTTTGGGAGCTTGGCACTCGGTGATGGTACTGGAGAGTAGTACAATTTTGGAGGCTAAGGATGGGGCTTATTCCCTGGGTAAATGACAGCTATCTATAATAAAAAAGGAGGCGACTGTAGTTCTGGTCGCCTCCTTTTTTGTCGGTAAACTTGTAGTAAATATATAAAACAGATCTCAATTACTCATACTTTATTATTACAGTTTCTGCAATTCGTCTAAGTAGATACAAATAGGGCTTTAAGAGTTCAATGTTTTTTTGAGTTGGCTTTATTTCCGAATTCTCACGGGATTCTCGTGCATGAACAAGAACATTTCTTATTGATTCAATGTTTTTTCTTATTGTTGGTATTATTATTTGAGAAGCATTGTCTATTTCTGATTCGTCTTTGAACATGCCTTTGACTGAGAAGCCACCATCAAAATTGATATCTTCAATAAAAAATCTACTGTTAGTCTTTATTTCATCTTTTATATCTTCAAAAGAACATAAATCAGATAATAATCGTTCCATTCTCTTTTCATCTTTATTAGATTTGAAATAATCGCTAAATATTTCGATAATTCTGTTGGAATATTTATTTGAATTAATAATATCTGGGGATTTGATTATATTAGTTATCTGTCTTTTTAAATTGTTTTCGATGTAATAATACGAGCAATATTCTAATACTTGGAAGTAGAAAATGTATTTAAGACGATAACTGTTTGTGTTTTTTGCTGCTTCCATTAATTCCAATAATGTTGAATTATAAGCATTAGAGTTAATTATTGAAGGGAATCCTTCACTATTACTTTTACATGGAATCTTTATGTCACAAATACTATATTCATCATTATTAAAAAGAAGTATAAAAGGACTATTCCTATCGTAATAGGATAACATAAAATTTACGTGCCTGAATAATTCTATATGTTTCTCATATGGAATATTGGAAAAATCTCCTTCAATAAAGAAATTGGTCGGTATTATTTGTTCTTGCTCGTTATCAGGCCTGTGTCTATAATAGCGTGAATACCTTAGCAACCCATAAGATCTTTCATTTATATCAGCATTGTCTGCTAGTTTTGCGTGAGTCGCTATTTTTTCAAAGGATTCGGTTGGCCTGTCATAATATAACCTATATGAATTGCCACAAAAAATATATTGAATGTCTAATTCATACTTCTCAGTAACTGGAAGGAAAATAAACTCATATAAATTTTTATCTTTATGAAAAATAGCGAACAAATCACACGGTAGTAATATGTTCTTTAAGAAGTCCAAATTGTCTTCGTTGGAATACTCCAAGTAAAAAGAGAAGTCATTCCAGCAGTTATAAATAATCAATTTATCTTCGTCGTTGTTTGCCTTGATGTAGTTGTTGTTTGTTATAAAGTCTTTGATTCTTTCCATGTTGTTTATTTTAGTTTATAATAGTTGTTATAAATGATAGTTCTTTTCTTATTTCTTTGTAAATAGGATAATTAGACAAAAAAATAAAAATGTTTCCAATATATTACATTGGCCATATCTTAATGATGTTGTCTGGTGCCATAGGGGACTCTAAGTTTGTGCCAGTGATAATATCTATGTGAAGAATTTGCTCAACTACGGCCGTTTCCCAACCTTTGTTGTAAAAAGGAGGAAAGGCCGGCAGGAAAGGGAAACTATATTGGGGACAATAGTCCACAGAGTCTATAAACCGTGTAAGTCCTTCCCTGCATAGTTGCAAAGTCCAGATAGAATGCGAGGCTTGAAAGCCTAATTAGAGTCCCAGACTAGACAACTATCGGCCAATTCCTTCATAAAAAAGCGGTACATAGTTATGAAAAAAATCATTATCGGCATCGATTTCTCAAAAGAAAAGTTTGATGCCACCCTCATCAAGGCAGAGGGAGTGAAGGAATGTGGGCCTAGCGTACACGAAGTATTTGACAACAAGACATCGGGCTACCGCCGTCTGGTCAAGTGGGTAAGATCGCAGTCTGAAGATGCTCCTGCCGACAGTTTGCTCTACTGTGGCGAAAACACAGGTGGTTACAGCATGGGATTGAGCAATTACCTCTATGCTTCAGGTTATGACATGTGGCTGGAGTGTGCATACAGCATCAAACAGTCATCAGGTATCCAGCGCATCAAGAATGACATGTATGACTCAAGGATCATAGCAGAGTATGCAATGCGCAATCACGACAGGATGATTCTCTACAAGCCCCAGTCTGCCTCGCTCAACAGTCTCAGGGAGGTGTTTCTCTACCGTCACAGTCTGGTACGCCAGAGGGTGGCGCTCACCAATCGCAGGAGCGAGAAACGGCTTGTACAGGAAAAGTCGGACATCAAGACCTTCATGTCATTTACCAGCAAGCATCTCATCACTGAGATAAACAAAGCCATAACCAAGTGTGACGAAAAGATCCGGGATATCATATCGTCCGATGAAGAATTGCGGGAGGTCTTTGACATTATAACCTCTATGCCTGGTATAGGTGCTCAGAACGCAGCTTGTCTGATGATCTATACCGATAACTTCACCAAGTTTGACATGAACTCCAGGAAGATAGCCTGTTACTACGGTATAGCGCCATTTGAACGACGATCGGGCAGCAGCGTTTACCAAAAGCCTCAAGTCAGTCCGTTTGCCAACAGGATGATCAAGTCTTTACTATCACAGGCAGCTCTAGCAGCCATTAAAGCAGATGTTAACATCTGCTGCTACTATCAGCACTTAATAGAGCGGGGCAAACACCCCATGCTTGTACATAATAACATCAAGAACAAAATGCTCCACACGTTGGTTGCAATGGTGCGGAATAAACAGAAATACAATCCCGAACACCTTTACAAACCAGTTTGTGGCGTAGCTTAAATATGAAGTGTTAAATATCGATTATCGTTTGGAGTTTACCATAGAATGCGGTTGATTTTTCCCTTCGTTCCGTCGAACTAAACCTTCCGTTTGGATTTTTTTTGAAATGTGGGTGAGATGATTAGGATTGGTGTTGTATTTATTGTATATTTGTAGGTAGCATCGTTTGAGAATTAGACTTTGTGTGGTCGAGGGTTTCGACTGTGATTTATATTTAGGGCTTATTGGGATCAATGGATGATCTAATAAGTCTTTTTTTGTGTTCTGTTGTTGGAACATGCCGAATTGCTATAATATAAAGGTTTAGATATAGAAGAGTTATGGAATTATCAACTGTCATCGTATTATCGTTTTTTATAGTATCTAATGTCGGCTTATTCATATCCGAGAAGTTAAAGAAAAAAGACATTGAAAGACAATTACAGATTCTAAAAAACAAGAAACTAAGTAAAGGGGCAAAATTGGAAGATCTGGATGATGACGACCTTAAGGATGAGATCGAGCCCAAACAACGATATGCATGGATTTTTAGTGTCATCATTTGTCTAGATATTTGGATAGGTGGAGCTATTATAACTCATCTGTGGGCTTCTCATTTTTTTATTGAAGTGGGGCCAGAAGATAGCCGTAGAGCATTATTTGGTGATAGTTTTGGAGCAGTAAATGCATTAGTGTCAGCACTCGCTTTTGCAGGGATGATAGTAGCTTTTGTCCTTCAACGTTATGAACTTCGTTTGCAACGTAAAGAGTTGAAAGATAGTCGTGATGAGATGGAAAGGCAGACAATGCAATTTGAGTTTCAGAACGAAAATATAAGAATACAGCGTTTTGAGAACCTGTTTTATAATATGCTTAATCTTCAACAGGAGATCGTGGATGGACTTAAATACAATTATGTTGACAAAGAAGTAATAGTGAATTCTAATGGAATGGATTATCCTCATAAACTACGAAGAGATGTTGATAAGACGGTGTCAGGTAGAGAAGTGTTTAGATATACGTATGAAGAAGCTGTTATAATTCTTCCTGGAGGGGGGTATGTAGTAGGTTTCAAAAGCTTTCTTAAAATAAAAGGAATGGCAGCCTATAACAGACTTAGGATTCCGACATATTATGATCATTATTTTAGGCATCTCTATAGAATTGTACAATTTGTTGATTCACAAGGCTTTTCATTTGAGGATTCATATAAGTATATTTCTCTACTTAGGGGAACTCTATCACGGTATGAATTAGTGTGGTTATATTACAATGCATTAGATCCTTCGCATCATAAGTTTAAGAAATTGATAGAGAAATATAGTTTGCTAAATAATTTGAGGGTGTCATTGCTAACTAGATGCAAAGAAGCTGATGATTTTTATAATAAGCGCGGAATAACACTTGAAGAAATCAAAAGAAATCATTGTTCAGAAAGTGATTTTGAATACTTCTTGACGGATAATGATAAGGATATAAAGAAGTATTATTTTTCTGCTTTTTGGAAAAAGGAAAAGATCAACAAGGTGCAGACTATATTAGGCCGTTGGAGGGAAATGGTAAATGTAGAAACTAAGGATGGACTTTAATGAGAATAAGTTATGTTGAATCTATTATTATTATAATTATTTCTTCAATTTAGGTTTTTGAGAATAGTGTTGATTATATTACATTTGTTATAACTTAGAGTACAATAAAACAAAGTTTCCCATTATGAAGACGACATTGGATATTATTACTATCGCACGTTCTGGCGTTAATATTGTTTTAGATGCGTCCAGTAAAACTACAATGGATTTAATAAGTATTGTTAAAACGGTTATTGCATCTGGTGGGCATATTACACTTAAGAATTGTGATAGAAAAACAACAATGGATTTGATCACTATTTGTAAAATTAATCCTTCTAAAATAACCATAGATCTCTCATGAAAAAATTTGTAATAATTTCTTTTATAGTGCTACTCCTTATATATGGAGGTTGTGCATTAATGGTATATTGGAATCTGTTTACTTGGGACGTTTATTTCAAGATTGCGGCAATTGCAGGAGGATTAGCTTCTATAATTGGTTTAGGAGCAAATGCTTTTATACGTGTGGATTTGTTAAGTTATGATGCCGAAGCTATAGAAAAGATTGCAGATGCAGCTAAAGAAATAGAGAACAAGCAGATTCAAATAAAAAATGTATCAAACAAGATAGAAGCATTGGAATACAAAAAGGAAGAACTAGAAGTGCTTGTTACAAAAGCTTCTTTGATAATGTATTATAAACAAGAACTCAACCGATTATATGAAAAATTGTTGAAGTCTATACAAAAGAATGAAGAACTAAATAGTTTGATAATCGCCATTCCTGATATGGAAAGCCAATTAAATAAACTTGAAAGTGAAATGGAAAAAAACCCTGAGATAAGAGATATTTTGAATACTATTCAGACTGCTCAAAAAAGACATAATAAAAAACCTGGGTCTTTAATTATTAATACGATATTAGGATCTATCACATTGAGAGTCTAAAAATGTTGGCCCATTATCATTCATGATGATATAGCTAGATGAGGCGCGGGCCTTATGATTTGTACTATCATAAGATAATGAATCTTATAGGCATTATTGGCTTTGTGAAGGACGAGCTGGATAGATTGCGTATATAACTCTAAAAAACGTGTAATTTTGACCTGCCCCCTTTGCACGTTTTTGTTCATCGGCCCCAACGAAAAAGTTTGGTTCTATCGGCCCAAATGAGTAAGTTTGTAGAACCAATAATACAATTGTTTGCGAATATGAAGAAAGAAGAGAATTGTTTGCGGCTGGAGGAGATTCGGACTGCTCTGGCTAAGGCGGATGCCGAGAGATTGAGTGCGGGCGTAACGGCCCAGGAGAGATGTAACGAGTAACTTTGAATCGACATTTTTTTGGCAAAGTAAAATCGACACCTTAGCTATAAAAGACAAAGGCATCCATAACTTTGTAAATCACTACAAATACAAAGGTTATGGATGCACAAGGACTCACGAGTCCGCAAAGGAAACTCGTAATGTGGTACAAAGTTAAAGAATTAAAGTCAAAATGATATGAACCCCAAAAGTTGGACGGATTAATTAATGATTTGATATTTGGAGAGCTCGGTATTGTGCCGGGCTCTTTCCGTCTAACTATTTTGGTTCACTTCATAGGAGTGGTATCCTTTGTGCGCTATTATCAATAGCTCTTACTTGATCTATGGATATATCAAGATGAAGCCATTATAGTAATTGTTAAAGTACTCATAGTTTAGTTCTATGGTTCTTTCATTGACAGATGCTCTGAATCTGCCGTAACCAGTTTTCTCATTTGTAAGATATAAATCCACAAATGGATATTGGAAACGATATAAGCTGTTGGAAAAATGTATACTACCAATATCTGACAAGAAAGAAGGTGAATGAAATAGATCCTTCATAGTAGCCTTTGTAGGTGATGGATCTTTTATTACAAGTAATGCGCATCTTGCAGGCGAAAATTCGACATATCTTCGTAGAGTTGCATGAATTGAGGCACCAAAGAAAGAAGATGCCTGTATGGCAGTCTGAATACTTAGTGGGCGATTGCCTATTATCGCTTCAAATTTGTTACCTTGAAATAATGTTTCAGATGCATAAAAACTTGCTTCTGCCTCGAATTGTTCTTTCGTTTCTGGACTCAATGTGTAGTCATCGTCTGCCCGGATAGAAGCTGTGGCAACTTGCCATGGAAGATTGTGGCCGACTTCATGAAGTAGCGTGAATCTCTGTCTTTCTTTGTTACATGACCGGTCTAAAAATATGAGTTTTTGCTCTCGTATAAGAAGACCCCGTATTTGTCCAATAAGAGTCTTCAAAACGGTGAAATCTTGATCCAGATAAAGAGGCGTTAACAGTGATAAATCTTCTGGTGAGACCTTAAGGTTAATAAAAGTAGCTAATTTGTCTGCTGGAGTTGGAAATACATTAATACAACGACTTTTGACAAGTAAGTCATTAGACCACTCTCTAATGTCATTTTTAGTAGATTCTTCTAAAAATACAGCCATTATTTACTCTGCCACCTCAAATAATTAAGATAGTCCAAAAGTTTACTTTCTTCTTCTTCGGTTAAGGGTGTTACGGCTGAAGCGGCAATAGACTGTAGTATTTTATTCCTAGGATAATCTTGTTCTTTCTTCTCGATAACACCACCTGCAGTTAATATGGTTTCTAAGTCAACGTCATACGCCGAAGATAGTTTGTAGAGGGTATTTGCTGATGGATTAGCAATTTTGTCATTTTCTAACTGACTTAGATAAGCGTTTGAAATACCGGTTATTTCTTCAACTGACCTTAACGTCAACTTATTAAGTTCACGATATTGCCTTAAAAGTTTACCTATTGTTTCCACTAAAAGAGTGTTATTAAGCCCGCATGTGCTGCAAATTAAATAAATATATTTCTATTAAACAAGTATGTCTTAATCTTTTAATTGTTTTGGGCTAAATTTTATTAGATTTGCTTGATATATTTAGATTTTTGTTTTATCTTTGCAGTAGAGCTAATGGGAAACTCCCATTGGTGTTATAAATTTATAAAATAGACTATCAGATGTCAGAAATTGAATTAAAGGCCTTTTCAGAACAAGAAGGCAATCAGGGTAACGTAGGAAAACACAATCCCGCGGAAAACAAAAAGTCCTACAAGTTTAAAATCAATGGTGGCAAACCGTATAGTTGGCCAATGCCTATAATTAATGAATCCGATATTAGACGGATTGGGCAGATTCCAGATGATGAAGATATTTATTTGGATTTACCTGGCAATTGGAGAGATACCATTGTTGAAAGGGACGTCGATATAGACATCTCAAAGCCAGGAATGGATAAATTCATTTCAAGGAAGAAAGGTCATGACTACGAATGTACAATTTATATTAACTCAGAAGCATTCAAATATGATCAACCGACTATTTCATATGAAACAGTTGCCTCGCTCGCATATGGAAAGGATTACGATCCAAATCGAGTTTATTCAATGGCGTATAGTAAAGGACCATCAGAGAATGTTGAAGGATTAATGTCTAAAGGAGTAATCGTTTATGTTACAAATGGAATGGAATTTGACGTTGCCATCTCTCATCAGTCTTAATGAGGATCTGCAAAAAATACAGAATGAAGGAATTAGTTTTGAAGTACGCAGCGGCAACTTTGTTGCCAACTGCGTACCTTACTTAAATGAATCGAGAGAGATAAAAGCTGGAGTTCTTGTTTTTCCAATGAACATGGATAATCAAAAGATACAAAAACCTAATGATCATACTGCGTTTTTCATCGGAGATAAACCTTGTGAAATGGACGGGACTCCAATTAGAGGTTTAGGCATTGTAGAGATGCATCAGCCTCTATTTGATAATATACAAAGTAATTATCGCTTCTCGTGTTATCCAGATACTGGGATGTATCCGACTTATTATGATAAGGTCATGAATTATTGGAGAGTGATAACAGCCCCAGCTGATAATACGGATCATTTAGCATGCCTTGCGCTCAAAAAGCATCAACTGGTAAAGCCTTTAGGTAGCAAGCTGGTCTATTGGGATATCAATTCTTCTCGTGCTCATATCGCTGGTTTGACAGATATGTTTAAAGGGATGAAAATTGCAATTGTCGGTCTGGGAGGCACAGGGTCGTACATCCTGGATTTTGTCGCAAAACTACCACTTGATGAGATTCATCTATATGATTCAGACATATTTGAACAGCATAATGCATTCAGGGCACCTGGAGCTGCATCGGCAAAAATTCTGGAGCAAAACATTTTTAAGGTACAGTATCTAAGTGACGTGTACAGACAAATGAACGAGGCTATAATCCCACATGCCGAGAATATCAATCCAGATAACAAAGCGTTTCTACTTGGAATGGATTTTGTTTTCTTGTGTATTGACAACGCTCCTGTTAGAAATGAGATTGCGAATTATCTCATTCGGAATAATAAAAAGTTTATTAACTCGGGAATAGGCGTTTCACTAAGAGATGGCGGGCTTGCTGGTATTATCCGTATATCATACGGCGAACCCGATCGATATAAATATCTGAATGATGCTTTTGATGCGACAAATGAGGCCGGTGAAGATGACATTTATCGTGATAATATTCAGATTGCAGAATTAAATGCTTTTGCTGCTATGGAATCAGTATTCAGGTGGAAACAATCTTTGGGCTTTTATCAAGATGTTGTCAAAACACACGATGTGCAATTTGTTCTAGGTAAAAACAAAATCATATATAATGACCCGAATATTTGACTTGGTATTTGTAGATAACATTCCTTCCTGTTTAGAAGAGGGTAAACTATACGTCTCAATGAAATACCATACGACAGCTCATTTATGTGCATGTGGTTGTGGCGAAAGAGTCGTAAATCCACTCAATAGCAAATATGGTTGGGTTATTACATATGATGGCCAAAGATTGAGTTTATCACCATCTATAGGGAATTACCAGTTCCCTTGTCATTCTCATTACTTAATTAAGGATAATCAGGTGATTTTTCTTGGTTTTGATGATTATGAGATGCATGGTATGACCTGGGCTCAAAAGATGATTGTTAGGATTAAGAAATCATTAAAAAATAAAAACGATTGCCTGAAACATGCAATCACTAAGGGAACCCCGCTAAAGGACGGGAAATAACGATTATGCCTAAAGATAGTCAAGGTCGTAAGTACAATCGAATTGAGTCTTATGATCGCAACGTGAATGGTAAGGTAATTCATGTGCGTGAACATGTAAGAAGCAATAGTAGTTTGTGCAAAGGCGAAAGGAAAGGCAAATAAACTCGAGCAGTAATAATACTGTTATTAGTTGTTTGTTAAACTAGAATAGTAGGTCAATGATTTATTCATTGGCCTTCTTTGGTATCAAATGGCGTGAACTCTTGTATTATAACGGGACGGCAAGCCCATCTGATTAATATTTTTGCTATTATTGCAAAAAAATTAAATATAAATAGCAATGATAATAAATAGAGATAGGTACCTGGAAAGACTGATTTCTCACAAGAGTAACGGACGGGTTAAGATAGTAACTGGTATAAGAAGATGTGGAAAATCATATCTATTGTTCAAGCTATTCAAACAACATTTAATTGAGAATGGCATTGATCCATCACATATAATAGAGATTCAATTAGAAGATCGTTCTAACAAGGAATTGCGTGATCCGGATGCATGCCTTAAGTTTATAAAGAAACAAATCAAGGATCAGAAACAATACTATCTGTTGATAGATGAGGTGCAGTTGATGAGTGAGTTTGAAGATGTGCTGAACAGTTGCCTTCATATACAGAATTTGGATACTTATGTGACGGGTTCAAACTCCAGGTTCTTGTCAAAAGATATTATTACTGAATTTAGAGGACGTGGTGATGAGATGTATTTACGTCCGTTGAGCTTTGTGGAATATAAATCCACATGTCCAGATATGTCGTTTGACGATGCTTGGAAAGAGTATGTTACTTTTGGAGGTTTGCCGTATTGTGCGCTGCTTTCAACTAGAGCTGAAAAGGCTGATTATTTAAAGCGACTTTTTGACGAGGTCTTCTTGCGTGATATTATAGAGCGTAACAACATTAAGAACGATGAACAACTGGAGAACTTGCTCAATGTGATTTCATCGGCCGTTGGTTCGCTTACTAACCCCAAGAAACTGGAGGATACTTTTTCTAGTTCAGGTGCTGGAAAACTATCGGCTTACACTATTAAGCAATATCTGGACCATCTGTGTGACGCCTATATGATTGAGCAGGCCGAAAGGTATGACATAAAAGGTAAACGTTATATTTCAACTCCGTATAAGTATTACTACACGGATACGGGGTTGAGAAATGCGCGCCTCAACTTCCGCCAACTGGAAGAGACTCACCTGATGGAGAACGTTATGTACAACGAATTGTGCCTGCGTGGCTACTCGGTTGATGTTGGTGTGGTTGAGATTAATGAACGTCAGCCCGATGGCAAGTATGTGAGAAAGCAAATCGAGGTGGATTTTGTATGTAACAAGGCCGATGAGCGAGTGTACGTGCAATCAGCCTTCTCAATACCCACCATCGAGAAACGACTTCAGGAAGAGCGGCCGTTGGTGAATGTGGGCGATGGCTTCCGTAAAGTGATAGTAACCAGAGACAACGTTATGAGGCACAATGACGAAAACGGCATCCTGATTATGAGCCTTGAGGAGTTCCTGATGGATGAGGGGGCTTTGGAGAGATAGATCTAACTAGGGAGTTTTTACTGGCTAACTAGGGGGTAAAAAAACGCTGAAGTTGCAATTGCAGCCTCAGCGTTTTGTGGTTTTAAAGATACGAAAATTAATATCATCTAGTATGTGCGGGAGAGCCACATGCTCAGGAATCGGTCGGAAAGGCTGTAGATTTTTGTTCGGCCTTGGTCATCGTAGGTGAGGAGTTGCTTGTCCAGGAGGGTGCTGATGGCGTACTGGACGGAGCTGGGGGATTTTAGGGCGTGCTTTTTTACGAAGGCTACGGATGTGACGCCGGTGGCTTTGCCTTCTTTGGCTATGGCTACCAGCGTTTCTTTTTGCTGGTAGTTTAGTTGGTTCATGATGGAGGCGAATGCTCGGCCCTTTTCGTCTAGGATTTCAGTCAGTGTCTGGTTGATATCGGCCTCATCGACAACCTTATTGGCATCGGAACCGGCGAATGTGTTGTGGAGGAGGTTGTGGACGTAATAGGTGTGGCCCTCAAAGAGGTCGTAGGCAAGGGCGGCGGCATGGGCAGTTATGGTTCTGCCGGCTTTGGCAAACTGCTCCTGCGCAAAGCACGTGTAGATATCCTTGGGTATGCAGTCCAGGTAGGTCTGATCAGCGCTGTTGTAGAAGGGCTTGGCGGCCGAGTTGAACATGTTCTCAAGGATGTGGCGGTTACTGCCGGCGTAGATGAAGAGGCAGTTGTTCATCTTCTGGATATATGAGCGTAGAGTTGCCTCGACGTTCTTTTCGGGGTAGGCTGCTATCTGCTGGAACTCGTCGATGGCGAATATGCAGGGTTTGTCGGCCTGCTCCAGGTAGTTGAAGATCTCCTGGAGTGTGAGTTCGGGCGAGTGGATGTCGCCCAGCTTGATGTTGAACTGGGGCGATCCGGTTATGGGGTCGTAACCGATGCTGCCGGACATGGATTGTAGGCCTGCCAGGAACTTGTCGAGCGCGGTTTTGCCCTTGGGCACCAGGACTGAGTATATCTCTTTGCTTAGGAAGAGGACTAACTCGTGGAGGCTGGTGGTGGGGTAGATATCGGTATAGAATGTGTAGCAGTTGTCCTTGATGGACGGCTGCTCAAAGACGTGGCGGATTAATTGGGTTTTACCCATTCTCCTGGGGGATGTGAGGAGGATGTGCGCTTTGTTTTGGAGCGTACGTACTATCCAGGCTGTCTCTTTGTCACGATCGCAGAAATAGGGCTCTGGAATTATTCCTGTGATGTAAAATGGATTTTCCATTTGGTTTAGGTTTTGTGCAAATGTAGTCATGATTTTTAGATTATACAAATTCTATAATAGATTTTCTATAACTGCGTAAAATAGTACAAAAGGGGACAGACCCCTTTTGTATCATTTTAGTGCTAGGATTTGTTTGTTGAGTTCAAGGAGCTCATCCATGAACTCGCTGTAGGTGGCGCGGTTGTCCATTTCTTTGAGGAGGGCGGAGTGGGCTCGGCTGAAGGATTGGAGCATGGTGATGCAGCGGCGGCGGAGGGACTCGGCTTGCTCTATCTTTTGGCGGCTTTCTACGTAGATTCGGTCGTAGGCGGGCTGGGGCGGGGTGTTATTTAAGGCTGCTGCGTTCAGATATGCCCTATAGTTGTTCTCTAGGCCGGTTCTTTCGTTGGCTATGAGTCCTTTGAAGTCATCGGACTTGAGCTCTGCTACAAGGGATCTTACGCAGGCGTCTACTAGGGTGTCACCGTGCTCCAGGATTCCTTTTACTACGTGGCGCTGGCGGCGTTTGCCGTATTGCTCGGCTAGGTAGCCGGTGGTTTTTCCTATTTGTTTGGCTATTCCGGGCTCGTAGAGGGTGCCCCAGTCTAGTTTGTTGTAGGCTATGGCTAGGGAGTCCATGTTTCTGCCTATTCCGCGTAGCTCGGTTCCGTTTTGTTTCCAGCGGGTTTCGCTGCTGACGGATTTTAGGGCTCGGATGTAGCTTTCAAGGATGTTTATGCAGACGTCGGATTTATCGGCCAGGCGGTTCTGTTGGGATTGGGCATCGGCTAAGCCGTTCAGTTCCTGGATGCGGTTGTCGGTACCTTGGAGGGAGGCGGCGTAGATTAGGCCGCGTTCTAACCTTACTTCATCTAGGATTTTCAGGACGCTGCCTGGGCCGGTCATGGAGGAATCGGACACTACTGCTAGGGAGTTGACGCGCTTTAGCTGGGCCTTGGTCATGGAGGCGCAGCTGGACATGTAGAGTAGCACGAAGAGCATGGTGCACCAGAGGGCGATGGCTTTGAGGACTTTGACGCATTCCTTGATCACAGTCTCGGTAACATCCAGGGATTTGGGGATTTTGTTGATTTTTGTGACCAGGGCGCGGATTTTTTTTGCCTGCAGGTTGATGTTGCCGACGCTTTCTTGGAAGCGCTCTACCAGGCCGGTCTCTACGTTTACTATGGCGGTGCGTTCGGCTTCGCGGAGGGTTACGCACGCCTGTTCCATTATCACTCTGTCCGCTGGGGACAATTCTGGGGCCATTCTGGCCTGATCAGCTTGGGAGAGGGCACTGGCGATCTCATCCAAGCGCAAACAAGGATCTTTTTTCATAACGCTACAAAGATAGCAAAGAGAGCTAAAAAAGTTGCTGATAAGCGGCTGCTTTTTTGTTTAGGGGGAGCGGATAGGCTCTGGAGGTGGAGGGCATACGGTAGAAGGTTATTGGACGGCCATCAATTGTGATTTGTGTGCTGCCTCCTACTGATGGTTTTTGGCAGTTGAAGGTGCTGGCTATAACCTCTGTGGCTTTCTGGCCTGTTGTTACAAGGGTGGTACAGAGTGGTATCTTTTGCAACAGAGCAGGGATATCGGTTGGCGTAACAACTTCCAGAAACGCATCGGACGCGTTATCCTTTAGACGTCGGACCTCACAGGCGGTGTCGTAAAACGCTAAGCCAGCCTCTGTGCAGAACTGTCTGATTGCAGCTTCATCAAAGCGTTTCTCACCTACAATACAGAAGTGATCCTTATCACCAAAATGAATCAAGCCCATGATTCTCCAAAAGTCATTGATCCAATTAGGATAATAAAACGGCATGCTCCAGCGGTGAGGCTGGGGCGGGAAACTGCCCAGGAACAGGATTCGGGCGCTGGGCGGCAGGAAGGGCTCAAAGGGATGATGCTCTATATTCATCGGGCCGGCCTTGTTTTTATTACAAAGTTAGCGTATATTTGTTGGAAATGGACTTTTAAAACTTATGAGCTATGTTTGAACTTATTGCATTGCCGTACGGGGCCAAGGATCTGGAGCCCGTGATTAGTGAGAGGACTATTGGTTTCCATCATGGGAAGCATCTGCAGGCTTATGTGGATAATCTGAATAAGTTGCTGCCTGGCAGCGGGTTGGAGGGTCTTAAGCTGGAGGAGATTGTATGCAAATCCAGTGGCGGTATTTTTAATAACGCTGGGCAGATTTTGAATCATAACCTTTACTTTACTCAGTTCTGTAAGGGCGGAAAGGGCTTATCGGACGGCGCTCTTAAGGCTCAGATTGTAAAGCAGTGGGGTTCTGTAGAGGCTTTCCAGACGGAGTTTGTTGCTAAGGGCGTTGGCTTGTTTGGTAGCGGCTGGGTTTGGCTGTCTGCAAAATCTGATGGCTCATTGGTTATTACCCAGGAACCGGGCGCTTCTAATCCTGTTACACAGGGGCTCAAGCCGTTGCTTACATTTGATGTTTGGGAGCATGCATATTATCTGGACTTCCAGAATCGCCGTGCGGCGCAATTGGAGGTTTTGTGGCAGATAATTGATTGGAGTGTAATAGAAAAGCGCTACAAATGATGCCATTGGGGACGGTTCCGTTTGGTATCGTTTTGAAAACAGTACCAAACAGAACCGTCCCCAATGGTACTAAAATTGGAAATATGCTTAAGATTGGAGATAAAATGCCTCAGTTTGAGGTTATTGATCAGGATGGAGTTGTTGTGAAATCCGAGGATTTCATTGGCAATGGTCGTAAAACCATTGTTTACTTCTATCCAAAGGACAATACGTCGGGATGTACTGCGGAGGCTTGTTCTTTCCGTGATAATTACGCAGCTTTGACTGCTGCTGGCTATAATGTAGTGGGCGTGAGCAAGGACAGCGCTAAGTCTCACACAGGTTTTCGTGCCAAATACGAACTGCCGTTCCGTCTGCTAGCGGATACAAGCACTGAAATGCTTCAGGCTTTCGGTGCCTGGGGCGAGAAGAAAATGTACGGCAAAACGGTGCTAGGTACTCTCAGACGCACATTCATCTTCTCAGAGGATGGTATCTTGGAACGCATCATCGAGAAGGTTGACACCAAGAACGCTGCCGCACAGGTGCTGGAATGATACCAATAGGGACGGTTCTGTTTGGTATCGTTTTGAAAAACAGTACCAAACAGAACCGTCCCCAATGGTACTTTTTTTTATCTTTGCGATATGATTCCGTTTTTGAGTTTGAAGGAAGTTACCGGGCTGCACGGGGCTGAGATTGAGGAGGCCTTGAAGCGTGTAGTTGAGAGCGGGTGGTACTTGCAGGGCGAGGCTAATGCTCGCTTTGAGGAACACTATGCTTCTTTCATTGGGTCCAAGTATTGCGTTGGGTGCGCTAATGGGCTGGATGCTCTTATTTGGATTTTCAGGGCTTATATTGAGCTGGGTGCTATGAAGCCTGGCGATGAGGTTATTGTTCCTGCAAACACATATATCGCTACTATTCTGGCAATTACGGAGAATGGATTGAAGCCGGTTTTGATTGAACCTAAGGCCGATACACTCGAAATTGATGATTCCAAAATTGAGGCGCTCATCACTCCTAAAACTCGTGCGGTTTGTATTGTACATTTATATGGCCGTAATGCTTATACAGATAAGATAGGGGAGATTTGCTCCAAGCACAATCTGAAATTGATTGAGGATAATGCTCAGGCGCATGGATGCAAGCACACTGATGGACGTAGAACTGGATCTATTGGTGATGCTGCTGGACATAGTTTCTATCCTGGAAAGAATTTGGGCGCTCTTGGTGATGGTGGTGCTGTTACCACGAATGATGAAGAACTCGCCAAAACGATACGTGCTCTCGCCAATTATGGCTCATCGGCCAAATATGTATTCAAATATACCGGTAGAAATAGCCGTTTGGATGAGATCCAAGCAGCTGTTCTTGATGTCAAGCTGAAATACCTGGATGAGGATAACGCTCACAGGCAGCAGATAGCTAAGATGTACTACGAGGGCATTAGCAATCCGTCTATTAAGCTCCCAAAGCGCTTGGATGACGCTCAGAACGTTTATCATCTGTTTCCAATACTATGGGAGAAACGTGATGAACTTCAGGCTTATCTAAAAGAGAATGGGGTAGAGACCTTAATTCATTATCCTATACCGCCTCACAAGCAGGAGTGTTACGCTAAATCCGCTTGGGACATAGACTTGCATTTGCCTGTTACAGAGCAAATTGCAGAGCAGGAACTCAGTCTGCCCATCGGTCCCACAATCACTCCCGCCCAGGCTCAGATTATCATCGATTTGCTGAAATAGTACCAAACGGAACCGTCCCCAATGGTATCGTTTTGAAAAATAGTACCAAACAGAACCGTCCCCAATGGTATTGTTGAAAAATAGGGCTGAGGGGAGCGGGTCGGTTTTGCTCGGTTTTTGTATCTTCGCGTTTAATATGGAAGGGGCAAAGTTATATCCGTTGCTTTTTGAGCCTAACCTTCACACTATTGTGTGGGGAGGCGATAGGCTTACGCAGTGGAAGGGACTGTCGCAGCAGGAGCATATTGGCGAGAGCTGGGAGGTTAGCGCTGTGGAGAGTTCGCCTACGGTTGTCGCTAATGGGGCTTTTAAGGGCAAGACTCTTCCGGAGGTGGTGGCAATGGCCCCTGAGGGCATTCTGGGCAAGGCTGTGGCCAAGCGTTATGACGATAAAATGCCGCTACTGGTTAAGTTTATCGATGCTCAGAAGGATCTTTCCATTCAAGTACATCCGGACGATGCTATGGCTATGCGTGAGCATGGCAAGAATGGCAAAACTGAGATGTGGTATATTCTGGATGCTGAGCCCGGGGCTTGCATCTATTCCGGATTCAAGAAATCACTTACTCCCGATGAGTATAAGCGGATGGTTCAGGACGGGACTATTGTGGAGGCCCTGGCTAAGCATGAGGTTCATGCGGGTGATGTGTTCTACATTCCGGCTGGCCGCGTTCATGCTATTTGCGGCGGAATTATGCTGGCAGAGATACAGCAATCAAGTGACGTAACTTACAGAATATTTGATTATAACCGTCCGGGTTTGGATGGTAAACCTCGTCAGTTACATACTGAACTGGCTGCTCGGGCTTTGAATTATCGGGTTGAGAGCAGGTATCGTACAGCTTATTCGGTAAAGGCAAATCACGCAAACAGGGTGGTGGAGACGGCGTTCTTCAGCGCTCGAGTGACAGACATTGCCCAGCGTTTCCATAGAGACCTTAAGAAGTATGACAGTTTCATCATAACCATGTGTCTCAAAGGCGATTGCAGGATAAAGATTAGAGAGACGGGTGATGGAATTGTGTTGCGTGAGGGTTATAGTTGCTTGATTCCGGCAGCAATAGCTAATTATGATATTGAGCCTATGAATGGTTCTACGCGTGTTCTTGATGCATTTATTGACAATCAGAAGCGTGGTATAGTACGTAGTTGGCTTTGGCAAACTCTTAGAAAAACAGAAAAATAGATATGGCAAATCACGTCGTTATTATGGCTGGTGGTATTGGAAGCCGTTTTTGGCCTCTCAGTACCCCTGAGTTCCCTAAGCAGTTTATTGATATTTTGGGTTGCGGCAGAAGTTTGATACAGCTTACTGTGGACCGTTTTAAGGGTATTTGCCCTGAGAGCAACTTCTGGGTTGTAACCAATCAGGCTTACGTGGATATTGTTAAGGAGCAGATTCCTGGTATTCCTGTTGAGCATATTTTGGCTGAGCCTGCTGCCCGTAATACGGCTCCTTGCATTGCTTGGGCTTGCTGGAGTATTAAGCGTGAGGATCCCAACGCAAACGTAGTTGTTACTCCGAGTGATGCTGTGGTGATGAATCCTGAGGAGTTCCGTAGAGTTATTGGCGGCGCTCTTGAGTTTACATCGGGCCATGATTTCATCGTTACCATCGGCATTAAACCAAATAGGCCGGAAACGGGCTATGGATACGTTAAGGCTGTACCTGTTAAGGATGCTAAGATGGAGATTCAGGCTGTTGAGGCTTTCAAGGAGAAACCGGACCTGGAGACTGCAAAGAAGTATTTGGCCGATGGCAACTACCTGTGGAATGCCGGAATATTTGTTTGGAACATTAAGACGATCACGGAATCTATCAGGGCTTATAAGGCTGACCTTGCTGCGCAAATGGATGAGATGGTTCCGGATTTGAAAACAGTACCAAACGGAACCGTCCCCAATGGTATCGTTTTGCAGATTTTCCCGCAGTGTGAGAAGATTTCTATTGACTATGCGGTTATGGAGCCGGCGGCAGCTGATGGTAAGGTGTTTACTTACCCGGCTGATTTTGGGTGGAGTGACCTTGGTAACTGGCAGTCACTTCATGAGAAACTTACTAAGGATCAATATAATAATGCTGCCGTTGGCAACGTTTATTTCTATGAGAGTTCAAACTGTGTAGTTCATACTGAGGGACTTAAGAAGGTTGTTCTTCAGGGACTTGATGGTTATATAGTGTCCGAGAAGGGAGGACAGCTTTTGGTGTGCAAACGCTCCGAGGAGCAGCGTATAAAGGAGTTCTCGGCCAATTAAGGCTTGTTATTTAATATTTATTAGTAATTTTGCGGCAAATTAATTAATGCACTATATGAAGAGAATACTGGCAGTTTTGTTTGCGATGTTGCCTATGGTGGCTTTTGCACAAAGCGCTTCGATGATGGCAATGGCTCAGGCCGAGTTGCAGAAAAGAGGACTTAGTGAGACTGAGGTCCGTACCCGACTGATGGAGGAGGGTATTGATGTGGACAACATTCCTCCCACAGAATATGCTAATTATCAGGGCCGTGTGATGGATATCCTGAACAAGATGCAGGCTGAGAAGGCAGCGGGCGATACCGCTGTTGTATCATATACTGATGTAGCAATGGCAAATAATATTGCTCCATTGACAACTGATCAGGAGGCACAGGCTGAGGCTGCCAATGCTGATGTGACGGAGAAGGAGATATTAGACTCTCTGGCCATATACGGTCATTCACTGTTTACTGGAAAGACCCTTGATGTTTTCCGTACGACTGATGGTGCTCAGGCACCTGAGACTTATGTATTAGGTGAAGGCGATGAGGTACACATCTCAATATTCGGTTCATCACAAACTGAGATTCACCAGCGCATAGGTGCAGACGGATCGATTCAGCCCGCAGGATCAAGCAAGATATTCCTCAAGGGCTTGACAATGGCACAGGCACGCCAGGCTATACAGTCAAAACTGGCCAGCCACTACTCATTCCGTGAGGATCAGATTGCAGTTCGCATTATCACTGCCCGCACAGTATCAGTGAGCATATACGGTGAGGTTGAGACTCAGGGCGGATACTCTGTATCGGCCTTGAACAACGTATTCAATGCTCTGGCTGCAGCTGGCGGTCCCACAGGAATAGGATCTGTACGTAACATACAGTTGAGCCGCGGTGGTAAGAACAGCCGCCTGGACCTGTATAAATACATGACCAAGCCGGATCCAAAGATCCAGTATGACCTGCAGAACGGTGATGTGCTGTTTGTTCCGGTAGCTCAGAACGTGGTTACCATACGCGGTGGTGTGAACCGCCCCATGCGTTATGAGATGATTCAGGGTGAGGGTCTTAAGGACCTTATTGAATATGCCGGTGGCTTGGTTTATAACGCATATGCTGATTTTGTACAGGTTTCACGTTATGAGAACGGTGAAGTTAATATCCTGGAGTATAATCTGGACGATATAATGAGAGGCAAGAAGAAAGTAGATATGCACGATGGTGATGATGTCTATATCTTTACTACCGATGTCCAGATGGAGAACTATGTAGCCATTGAGGGTGATGTCTACTATGAGGGCAGGTTTGATGTTAACAAGAACACCAGCCTTAAGACTCTGATTGAGAGAGCCAAGCCCAGATATACCGCAAAGACAGACTTTGTATTTGTAGAGCGTATGAGCCCTGACTCAACAATCTCAATTATTACCGTTCCGTTCCCGGGTGTGGATGGCAATGCTGATTTCACTCTGCAGGCACGTGACCTGGTGAAGGTTCTTAAGCAGT
>Ga0265299_10000169_pt1 | contig 88343 bp, 69 predicted proteins | sample AusTroGonzalo_MG_4_FD_193485 | JGI IMG/M metagenome (GOLD analysis project Ga0265299, IMG submission 193485) | Bovine rumen microbial communities from tropical cattle in Woodstock, Queensland, Australia - Gonzalo_02 | ecosystem: Host-associated > Mammals > Digestive system > Stomach > Rumen ... | reverse complement strand
CAAGATGCACGCCCGTTCAATCGGTCCGTACTCTCTCATTACTCAGCAGCCGCTTGGCGGTAAGGCCCAGTTCGGTGGTCAGCGTTTCGGTGAGATGGAGGTTTGGGCTCTTGAGGCATTCGGTGCAAGCCACGTGCTGCAGGAGATCCTTACGATCAAGTCTGATGACGTTACCGGCCGTTCAAAGGCATATGAGGCTATTGTGAAAGGTGATCCGATGCCTACACCGGGCATCCCCGAATCTCTCAACGTGCTGTTGCATGAGTTGCGTGGTTTGGGTCTTAGCATCAATCTTGAGTAATCATCGTTAAAAGTAAGAAGCTATGCCTTTCAAAAAAGATACAAAGATCAAGAATAATTTCTCAAAGATAACCATCAGTCTTGCCTCACCCGAGGAGATTCTGACTAACTCAAGCGGCGAGGTTCTCAAACCCGAGACCATCAACTACCGCACATACAAGCCCGAGCGTGACGGTCTGTTCTGCGAGCGCATATTCGGTCCTGTAAAGGATTATGAGTGCCATTGCGGAAAGTATAAGAGAATCCGTTACAAGGGTATCGTCTGCGAGCGTTGCGGTGTCGAGGTTACCGAGAAGAAGGTGCGTCGTGAGCGTATGGGTCATATCCAGCTTGTTGTTCCTGTAGCACATATCTGGTATTTCCGTTCACTGCCCAATAAGATCGGTTATCTGCTGGGTATTCCTACCAAGCAGCTCGATTCAATCATTTATTACGAGCGTTATATCGTTATCAACAAGGGTGCATGGGAAGATCCTCAGGGTGATACCCGCAAGCCCGATGAGCCTATCCTTTTGACAGAGGATGAGTATCTGGATATCATTGACAAGCTGCCTAAGGAGAACCAGATGCTTGATGATGACGACCCTCAGAAGTTCGTTGCCAAGATGGGTGCCGAGGCTATCTATGACCTGCTGTGCAAGCTGGATTTGGATAAGCTTTCATATCAGCTCCGTGAGAAGGCCAACGACGATAAGACCACAATGCAGCGCAAGACCGAGGCTCTGAAGCGTCTTCAGATTGTAGAGTCATTCCGTTCTTCACGTGAGATCAACCGCCCCGAGTGGATGATTCTCAAGGTTGTTCCGGTTACTCCTCCTGAATTGCGTCCTTTGGTTCCTCTGGATGGCGGCCGTTTTGCCACATCTGATTTGAACGAGCTGTATCGTAGGGTTATCATCCGTAACAACCGTCTTAAGAGACTTATCGAGATAAAGGCTCCTGAAGTTATTCTCCGTAACGAGAAACGTATGCTGCAGGAGGCTGTTGACAGTCTGTTTGACAACAGCCGCAAGGCCAGTGCCGTAAAGAGCGAGGCTAACCGTCCTCTCAAGTCACTCTCTGATTCACTTAAGGGTAAGCAGGGTCGTTTCCGTCAGAACTTGCTCGGTAAGCGTGTTGACTACTCAGCACGTTCAGTTATCGTTGTAGGTCCTGAGCTTAAGATGGGTGAGTGCGGTATTCCTAAGCTGATGGCTGCCGAGCTTTACAAGCCGTTCATTATCCGCAAGCTTATTGAGCGCGGTATTGTAAAGACCGTTAAGTCTGCCAAGAAGATTGTAGATCGCAAGGATCCTATCGTATGGGATATTCTGGAATATGTAATGAAGGGTCACCCCGTTCTGCTGAACCGTGCTCCTACACTGCACCGTCTGGGTATCCAGGCATTCCAGCCCAAGATGATTGAGGGTAAGGCTATTCAGCTGCACCCGCTGGCTTGTACCGCTTTCAACGCCGACTTCGATGGTGACCAGATGGCTGTACACCTCCCGCTCAGCAACGAGGCTATCCTTGAGGCTCAGATGCTCATGCTTCAGTCTCACAACATCCTGAACCCTGCCAACGGTGCTCCTATCACAGTGCCCGCACAGGATATGGTTCTTGGTCTGTACTATATTACCAAGCTCCGTCGTTCAGTGAAGGATGCTGATGGCAACTATATAGAGAAGGTAAAGGGCGAGGGTCTGACATTCTACGGACCCGAGGAGGCTCTTATTGCATACAATGAGGGTAAGGTTGATATCCACGCTGTTGTCAAGGTTATGGTCAATGACGTTGACGAGCAGGGTACACCCATCACTCACCTGGTTGAGACATCAGTCGGTCGTGTAATTGTAAACGAGTTGGTTCCTGATGAGGTTGGTTACATCAACTACATCATATCAAAGAAGACTCTGCGTGACCTTATATCGGATGTTATCAAGAAGGTAGGTGTTGCCCGTGCCTGCGAGTTCCTTGACGGAATCAAGAATCTGGGTTACAAGATGGCATTCCAGGGTGGTCTGTCATTCAACCTGAATGATATCATCATCCCGAAGGAGAAGCAGGAACTTGTAGCCAAGGGTAATGAGGAGGTTGAAGGTATCATGGCCGAGTACAACATGGGTCTTATCACTGATAACGAGCGTTACAACAAGGTTATCGATGTTTGGACACACGTTAACGAGGACCTTTCAAAGGTTCTGATGAAGACCATCTCAAATGATGACCAGGGATTCAACTCAGTATATATGATGCTTGACTCAGGTGCCCGTGGATCTAAGGAGCAGATTCGTCAGCTCTCCGGTATGCGTGGTCTGATGGCCAAGCCTCAGAAAGCCGGTGCCGAGGGTGCACAGATCATTGAGAACCCGATTCTTTCTAACTTTAAGGAGGGTCTGTCAGTGCTTGAGTACTTCATCTCAACACACGGTGCCCGTAAGGGTCTTGCCGATACCGCTCTTAAGACCGCCGATGCAGGTTATCTGACTCGTCGTCTGGTTGACGTTTCACACGATGTGATCATCACCGAGGAGGACTGCGGTACACTGCGTGGTCTGGTTTGCACCGCCCTTAAAGAGAACGAAGAGGTTGTTGCTTCACTCTATGAGCGTATCCTGGGTCGTGTATCAGTACACGATGTAATCCATCCCACTACCGGTGAACTTCTGGTTGCTGACGGTGAGATGATTACTGAGGAGATTGCCAAGAAGATTGATGAGTCTCCTATTGAGAGCGTTGAGATTCGTTCAGTGCTCACCTGCGAGAGCAAGCGTGGTGTCTGCGCCAAGTGCTACGGACGTAACCTTGCTACAGGTCGTCTGGTTGAGAAGGGTGAGGCTGTGGGCGTTATCGCAGCCCAGTCAATCGGTGAGCCGGGTACTCAGCTGACACTTCGTACATTCCACGCCGGTGGTACCGCATCGAACATTGCTGCCAACTCAGGCCTGACAGCCAAGTATGACTGCCGCATTGAGTTTGAAGAGGTTCGTACTGTTGATGCTACGGATGAAGGCAAGAAGATACAGATTGTAGTAGGCCGTCTGGGTGAGGTCAAGTTCATTGACGAGAATACAGGCATTGCCTTGTCAACCCATAACCTGCCTTACGGATCAAAACTCTTTGTCAAGAGTGGCGCTACAGTCAAGAAGGGTGACCAGATTGCTACATGGGATCCTTTCAATGCCCTTATCATTACTGAGGTAGCCGGTAAGGTTAAACTTACAGATGTCATTGCAAACGTAACATATAAGATTGAGTCCGATGAGGCTACCGGCCTTGAGGAGATCATCATAACTGAGACCAAGGACAGAACAAAGATTCCTTCAGCCGATATCATCGGTTCCAAGGGAGAGGTTCTCCGTTCTTATAACCTGCCTGTAGGCGGTCACGTGGTCATCAAGGATGGTCAGGAACTCGCAGCTGGTGATATCCTCGTTAAGATTCCGCGTGTTCAGGGTAAGGCTGGTGATATCACCGGTGGTCTGCCCCGTGTTACCGAACTGTTCGAGGCTCGTAACCCGTCTAATCCCGCAGTTGTATCCGAAATTGACGGTACAGTACACATGGGTAAGATCAAGCGTGGTAACCGTGAGATTTCAGTCGTATCACGTACCGATGACGAGAAGAAGTATCTGGTTGCCCTGTCCAAGCAGATTCTGGTTCAGGAGGGTGACTATGTACGCGCCGGAACACCACTGTCTGACGGTGCCATCACTCCGAGCGATATCCTTGCCATCAAGGGTCCCACAGCCGTACAGGAGTATATCGTGAACGAGGTTCAGGATGTATATCGTCTGCAGGGTGTAAAGATCAATGACAAGCACTTTGAGATTATCGTTCGTCAGATGATGCGTAAGGTTGAGATTGACGAGCCGGGCGATACCCGCTTCCTGGCACAGCAGGTTGTCGACAAGCTGGAGTTCATGGAGGAGAATGACCGTATCTGGGGTAAGTATGTCGTTACCGATCCGGGTGACTCAGAGAACCTCTTTGCAGGCCAGATGGTAACCGCACGCAAGCTCCGTGACGAGAATTCACAGCTCAAGCGTAAGGATCTTAAGCTGGTTCAGGCTCAGGAGGCACGTCCTGCTACATCAACTCAGATTCTGCAGGGTATCACACGTGCCGCTCTGGCTACTCAGAGCTTTATGTCGGCTGCATCATTCCAGGAGACCACAAAGGTTCTGAACGAGGCTGCCATCAACGGTAAGAGCGACAGCTTGCTGGGTATGAAGGAGAACGTTATCTGCGGTCACCTGATTCCTGCCGGTACAGGTCTGCGTGAGTTCGAGAAGATTATTGTTGGTGACAAGGAGGAGTACGAGCGCCTTCAGGCTTCGCGCAATAACTTCCTTGACATGGATCTTCCCACAAGAGAAAATTGATTAGACTTGATAGAAGAGAGGGGTGATCGGCTGGTCCGGTCACCCCTCTCTGTTTTAAAAGCACACAAAGGGGACTGTCCCCTTTGTGTGCTTTTTATACTGCAGGTAGACTGTTGCCGTTGATTTTGCGGTAGATGTCAAGGGCGTAGACATCGGTCATTCCACTGATGTAGTCAAGCACGGCAAGCAGTTTGTTATAGATGTCCGGAGCCTTGATGTCATACTGGCTTGATACGCGGGCTATAAGCAGTTTGGAATATTCGCGGTCAGGATTCTGTACAGCCTCTACCATAAGGTCCAGCAGAGTGCTTATTATCCGAAAACCGGCCAGTTCAACCTCCAGAACGTCACGTGACCGGTATATCTTTTGGACGGACAGCTCGGCGCAACGGCTGTATGCTTCTCTTGGCTTCTGACTGATATGTTTGATGAGCGATCCGCTAAATGTTCCGTCAAGTATTTCCTTTTCGTTTTCCAGGAAGACCTTTGTACATTCCTCTACAAGCACGCCAACAAGCTTGGATCTGAGGTATGATACCTGTTCGTTTACGTCGGTTACCATTCCTATTATGTTTTCGGCATGTTTCTGTTCGTCAGGTTCCAGAAAATCCATCATAAGTTTTATGGTGTCTGCTGTAGACAGAAGCTTAAGCTTATGCGCATCTTCAAGATCCATCAGAAGGTAGCAGATATCATCGGCGGCCTCAACCAACCAGACCAGAGGATAACGAACATACTTGAGTGGTTTGCCTGGTTCAGATAAACGAATTATGCCCAATTCATCGGCGATTTGGGCAAATATTGGAGCTTCACTCTCAAAGAATCCGAATTTGTGCTTGCCGTTGGAAAGAATGGATGCGTATGGATATTTTACTATTGATGCAAGGGTAGAATATGTCATGGCGAAACCTCCCTTGCGGCGTCCTATAAATTGGTGTGCCAACAGGCGGAACGCATTGGCATTGCCCTCAAAGTTTATTATGTCGGTCCACTGTCCGGGCGCATTGGCGAACTGCTGTTGCAGAGATTGTCCCTTTCCTTCGGTGAAATAAGCTGAAATTGCTTTTTCCCCAGAGTGTCCGAAAGGAGGATTTCCCATGTCGTGAGCCAGACATGCGGCAGATACAATATTTCCGATCTCGGAGATATTGGTATGTGAAAGTTCCGGATGAGCATTCAAAATGCCGCGGGATACGTTGTTTCCAAGTGAACGTCCTACACATGCGACCTCAAGACTGTGGGTAAGACGATTGTGGACGAATACGCTGCCCGGCAGGGGAAAAACCTGTGTCTTATTCTGGAGTCTGCGGAACGGAGCCGAAAAAATAAGTCTGTCATAATCCCTGAGGAATGCAGAGCGGTCATCCTTGTGAATGCTTTCAAAGCCCTCCATGCCTAAACGCTTTGCTGATATCAGTCTTTCCCAATCCATTAGAATCTGTTTTGTCTCAAAAATAGTGGTTTTTCTACTATTTCCGACCTTAGTTGGCGGTATATTTGTTATTTTCGCTGTGCAAAACCAAAATCCTCTGTAAGTATGAATGTAAAGATCATCAACCGTTCGCATCATCCGCTTCCCGAGTATGCTACAAAACAATCGGCTGGCGTGGACCTTAGGGCCAATCTTGATGAGCCTGTAGTAATGAAACCTATGGAGCGCCGTCTCATCCCTACAGGTCTGTTTATATCTCTTCCTGCCGGATTTGAGGCACAGGTGCGTCCTCGTAGCGGTTTGGCAATAAAGAAAGGAATAACGGTTCTGAATACTCCGGGAACTATTGATGCCGATTATCGTGGTGAGATAGGAGTAATTCTGATTAACCTGTCACAGGATGATTTTACCGTAAATGACGGAGAACGCATTGCACAGATGATAATTGCCCGTCATGAGCAGGCTGAATGGATTCAGGTTGAGACCCTTGATGAAACGGAGCGTGGAGCCGGTGGTTTCGGACACAGTGGCGTATAAATAATTATTGATGAAAAGGGATATTTCCATAATAGTTTTTCTTGTCGCAATCCTTGCTGTAACGCTATCATGCGGCACAACTCATCGTGCCGCATCATCCGATCCGTTGAATCAATCGGAGCTGGAAAAATATGCCAGTGACCATTTTTTCAATGAGGGTATAAGGATGTATAATGAAGAGCACTTTGATGCGGCGATGGACCTTATGGGACGCAGTCTCGACTATGACACGGCATCGGCAGCAACCTGTTACTGCCTGGCGCAGTATTATATGTCGATGCGGGACAGAGCTCTTATGGAGAAATATAGCGGAACAGCTCATGAACTGCTTATGCGTGCGGTGCGCCTGGAGCCTGACAGTTATTGGTATCGCCGACTGTTGGCTATAAGCTATCTCAGACAGAACCGTCAGGCTGAAGCTATTGGGCAGTACGAGGAAATATCGCGTCGTTTTCCCGGCAGGACTGATGTCCTGATAACCTTGGCTGGTCTTTATGATGACGCCGGGGATTACAGGAAGGAACTACGTGCACTGGAACGTTACGGAAAACTTGAGGATGTTGCCGATGAACTCAAGTTCCAACGTTTTGCATGCTATCTGCAGATGGGAGAATTGGATTCGGCCTACTATGAATCAGACAGTCCTGCCGAGGTTATTGAATTGTTGATGAACACAACCAGAGATATGATAGAGAAGGCAGAGACCAATCTGGATAAAATCAGGTGCCGTTCACTTCTGGAAGTGGCAATGAGTTTCTGCGATGTTGTTTCAACCCACGAACCTGAACTGGTCGAAGCATACAGTCAAAAATCTGTCGCATATTTCTGGATGGGACAGAACGATGAAGCAATGAATGTTCTTTCCAAAGGACTTAAACAGGTAAAGACAGATAAGGACAAGGCTTTGCTCCATAATCTCAGGGGAGACTATTTCCATACGCTCGGCGACAAGCAGAGAATGTATGCCGATTATGATTCTACTCTCATCTATGATCCGGATAATATTAACGTGCTCAACAATTACGCATACTATCTCTCAGTTGAGAACCGTGATCTTAAAAGGGCATTGGAAATGAGTGCCAGAACCCTTGAAGAAGAGCCGTTGAACGCCACATATCTTGATACTTATGCTTGGATCCTTTTCAAGATGAAACGTTATAAGGAGGCGTTGGGTTACATGGAGAAGGCACTTCGTTATCTGGACACTGACAATCCTGAGATATATGAGCATTACGGTGATGTGCTGTTTATGTGCGGAGAGAAAGCCAAAGCTCTTGAGAATTGGCACAAAGCCGTTCAGTTTAACAGCAATTCACCTACGCTGGATCAGAAAATCAAGCAAGAGAAATATTTGGAATGAGATATATCCGATTCATATTGCCGGTTATTATGACTGTCCTGCTTTTGGGTGGTTGCCGTTCTTCATCGGCACTTAAGAAGCAACAGCAGCAGGAACAGGAGAGTGCACGTTTAATACACACTCTCTTGGAAAATCCACCGGTACAGGAACTCTCTTCCAGTCTCTCATTGAATCTTAACGGGACAAAGGTCAGCGGGCAGCTTAGAATGCGACGTGGTCGTAGTATCCAGATCAGCGCCAGTATGCTTGGGTTGGTCGAGGTGGCACGCATCGAGTTCTTGCCTGAAATGGTTGTCGTGATGGACAGATTCCATAATCTATATTCGGTTTGTCATTATGCCGATATTCCATACCGAAATGAGTTGGGACTTGATTTTGAAGTTGTTCAGGCTTTTTTGTGGAACAGGATATTTTCTCCGGGAAGTGCCAATTCCATGGATGCGGCCATGCGTTTACGGATTGATGGAACCGAAGAGGACGGATCTGTAGTCATAAAGGATATAGAGTGCGGATATCAGTTTATCTCGGATGGTAATGAGCGTCTCAATGCGGTCACAAAAAGCGGTAGCGGGTATAGATTTCGTATTGATTACACTGATTTCACCGCAGTTTCGGGTAAATGGATGTACCCGTCAGGGCTGATGGCGTTAATCAATGCTTCGGGTTCGGATTTAAATATTCAGGTCAGGATGTCATCGGTATCTACTGAAAACAGGAACTGGCCCGACAGGACACAGGTGACGCGTCGCATGAAACAGGTAACCCTTGATGAACTACTGGACAATCTGGATTTATGATGAAAAGGAATATTATACTGCTGTTTCTGTTGTCTGCCCCTCTTTTTATGCAGGGACAGACAAACTCCGTAATTGAGAAAATGCGCAGGGAACGTGCAGAGATGGAAGAGCAGATAGCACGTCAGGAGAAGATACTTACCAGTACGGAATCCAATATATCCAGTCAGGTTTCGAACCTGAATATAATAACGGCTAAACTTAAGGAGCGTACTCGTATGCTTGACAAGACTCGTAACGAGATACGTTCGTTGGACCGCGAAGGTTCCCGCCTTGAGAAGGAGATTGCGCAGTTGGAGAAGGAGCACGAGCAGTGTAAGGAGCGTTATGCCGATGCCTGCCGGTTTTATCAACACCAGAATTCCAGTTTCAATCCTCTTACCTTCATTCTTGCCACAGAATCTTTCCGTGAGATGAGCCGCAGGGCAAGATATGTTAGCGAATATTCTAGCTCCCTGCAGGAAATGGCCGATGAAATCAGTCAAAAGAAAGATACTCTTGAAGACAGGAAAGCTCAGATAGAGTTGGTTCGTAAGGAAAAGGTAGAACTGCAGAAGATACAGCAGAAAAACGAGGAGGAGGCCCGTAAAGAAGAGAAGCAGCAAAAGACATTAGTGAACCAACTCAAGAACAAACGTTCCAACCTTAAGAAGGAGATTTCCGCCCAACAGAAGAAAATGAACGATCTCTCAAAGGAGATAGACCGTCAGATACAGCTTGCCATAAAAGAGGAGCAGGAGCGGAACAGACAGGCGAATATGCCTCAGGAGGATATCAAACTGTCCGGTAGTTTTGAAAGCAACAAGGGTAAACTTCCTATCCCTATAACTGGCCCTTATCTCATAGTGGGTGAATATGGTGTGCAGAATGTGGCCGGCATGAAGGATGTCAAGCAGAATAATCTGGGTATTGACATACAGGGTCAGGAAGGAGCACAAGCCAGGGCTGTGTTTGACGGTACTGTTTCATCTATATTCCAACAGGGAAAAGGTCAGATAGGAGTATTGATTCGTCATGGTTCATACATATCCGTATATTGTAATCTGAGTGAGACACGGCTCAAGAAGGGTGACAAGGTCAAGACCTCCGATATTGTCGGTAATGTTCAGACATCCGAGGACGGAACACCTATACTCCATTTCCAATTGCACAAGGAAAGCACTAGACTCAATCCTTCGGACTGGTTGCGTCGTTGATAAAAAATGACTAAATTCGCAGTCCAAAACCAGACCGTATGATTACAGCTGAACAACTCAAAGATGTACTTGACCGCACTGAGGCTCTGAAACGCTATCTGAATATTGACTCCAAACTAATTCAGGTTGAGGAGGAGCAGTTGCGCACGCAAGCCCCTGGATTCTGGGATGATCCCAAGAAGGCTGAGATTCAGATGAAGAAGGTTAAGGATCTTCAGGGTTGGATTGACGGATACAAGCAGGTCAAGTCTTTGGCCGATGAGCTGCAGCTGGCAATGGATTTCTATAAAGAAGATCTGGTAACCGAACAGGAGGTCGATGACAACTACGCCAAGGCGATAGCCGCTGTTGAGTCATTGGAACTCAAGAATATGCTTCGCGAGGAGGCTGATGAGATGGACTGCGTGCTCAAGATAAACTCAGGTGCCGGCGGTACCGAGAGTCAGGACTGGGCCTCGATGCTGATGCGTATGTATATGCGCTGGGGCGAAGAGAACAACTACAAGGTTACAGTTGCCAACCTGCAGGATGGTGATGAAGCCGGAATCAAGCAGGTAACGATGGAAATAGAGGGACCCTTTGCATACGGCTATCTCAAGGGAGAAAACGGAGTACATCGTTTGGTACGCGTATCTCCCTATAACGCTCAGGGCAAGCGTATGACATCTTTTGCCAGCGTGTTTGTGACCCCTCTTATTGATGACTCCATTGAGGTTGATATCAATCCGGCTCTCATGAGCTGGGATACATTCCGCAGCGGCGGTGCCGGCGGTCAGAACGTGAACAAGGTGGAGTCAGGCGTACGTCTGCGCTACCAGTTCAAGGATCCTTATACAGGTGCCGAAGAGGAGATCCTCATTGAGAATACTGAGACCCGTGATCAGCCCAAGAATAAGGAACGTGCGTTGCAACATTTGCGATCCATCCTTTATGACAAGGAACTGCAGCATCGTATGGCCGAGCAGGAAAAAATCGAGGCCGGCAAGAAAAAGATTGAATGGGGTTCGCAGATACGCTCATATGTGTTTGATGACCGTCGTGTAAAGGATCATCGTACCGGCTACCAGACATCCGATGTAAACGGTGTAATGGACGGTCATATTGACGGATTCATCAAGTCTTATCTTATGTCATTCGCCGAATCAAAAGAACAGCAATAGTTTCCAATATTTTTTCAGACACTAATACTATGTCCATTGAGATTGAACGTAAATTTCTGGTCAAGGACGACTCTTACCGTACTCAGGCTTTCAGCCATTATGACATCCTGCAAGGTTATATTGCCCATGAGAACGGTAGGTCTGTGCGCGTACGCATTACAGACAAGGAGGCTATCCTTACCATCAAGGGTCCTTCGGACAGCAAAGGAATGAGCCGTTACGAGTGGAATCATCTTATTCCTGTTGAGGAGGCCCGTGAACTCTTTGAGTTGCACCAGTCCGGTGCTATTGAAAAACGCCGTTATCTTGTACACAGCGGTCCCCATGTTTTTGAAGTGGATGAATTTCACGGTGAAAACGAGGGATTAGTCATGGCTGAGGTTGAGTTGGGGTCAGAAAGTGAGACCTTTATAAAACCCGGTTTTATTGGTAAAGAGGTAACCGGCGACCATCGTTTTTACAACGCTTATCTGGCCACCAATCCTTATAAGACCTGGGAGAAAAAGTGATTATTCTTTGCGGGATATGATGTTGCGTAGTGCGTAATAGCCTACTGCAGCTCCTGCCAGCACTCCTAAGGTATCGGCCACAAGATCCAACCAGTCACCGCTGCGGGTAACGGTCAGTTTTGCTTGGGCGATTTCCATGATACCTCCAAAAATGATTGGTGCAATAATTCCCAGCAGGATTATCTTGACTTTCTCCAGTCCTGCGTGATGACGCAGATACTCAAGCCAGATTATCAGTTCCAACCCCCCATACATACATACGTGAGCTATCTTGTCTATGTATGAAATGGTTTCAATCTTAACCTTGGGAGGATTGAAAAGTGACAGGAAAACGATGGTCAGGATGACCAGTATTGAAAGGGGGTACTTCCTTATGAATCTAAGCATGGCGCAAAAATAACCAAAATACCTTAACACAATGTCTAAAGACCATTTCTATTTCACCCGCAATGACAGAATTGTTGCCATTATCCTTCTGTTTATCATCATTGCGGCAAATCTGGTACGTAATCCATTGAATCGTACTCCTGGGGAAACAGCATTTGAAACAGATACGTTGTCTCACGCTCCTGATACAGTCAGACGTATTGTTTATGTCAGAGATACAGTTCGAAGAAAATGGTATGTACGGGATACGGTAGTAAAATACAGGATTGAAACTAAAGACACAGTAAGTAATCCGATTCATAAGGCTAAGATAGGACCGGAATCTCCGCTTGACCTTAATACCATGGACAGTACCGGTCTTGTGAAACTCCCGGGTATAGGTCCGGTATTTGCTTCAAGGATTATCAGATACAGGGAGCAGTTGGGAGGCTTTTCACGTACGGACCAGCTGACCGAGATAAAAGGTTTGCCGGATTCACTGATGAAATGGTTTTTTATCAGCGATACGGTTTCCCTTAGGCGCATTCGGGTAAACCGCGAAACTGTCGCCGGGTTGCAGCGCCATCCATATCTGAACTTTTATCAGGCAAAAGCCATTGTTGATTTCCGTAAGGAACGCGGTAATATAAAAGGTCCCGAACAGCTCTCTTTTTTGGAAGAGTTCACCGTTCAGGACCTTGAAAGAGTGTTGCCTTATCTTGACTTCAGATAATCAATATCCTGCAAGTTTCTTTATCTTCATCGGGATTTCAGTATTGTTCATCTGGCCTGTAAACTGTTCGGCACCTGCACCTATGGCAAATACGGGAACAAAACTTCCCGAATGGCAACCTGCGGCCCAACTGATTTGAGCTGCCTCTGTCATTATGCGGGCTGCCTCATCGGTCAGTCTGTCAACTTCAAAGTACTCTCCCTCCTTTAGCTCACCGGGACCCATTCCGAATGTCTCGACATATACGCTTCTAAGACGGTCGGTCTGCTTATCGGTAAGCTCAACTGTATCCCAGAATCCAAAGCAATCCTTAAGTTCCTGCTGAACCTCATCCCATGTCAGGATATCACCGATCTCACGTCCCATCTGTTCCAAATGTGCGCTGAAAGCACCTTTACTCATCTTCTGGTACTGCAGTACCTTGAGATTTGTCTTGTAGTCACCGGCTGTTAGTCCCAAACCTCCTGTCTCATGGTCTGCAGTGATGACAATGAGTGTCTCTTTCTTATGTCTGAGATAAAAGTCATAAGCAACCTTTATTGCCTCATCAAAGTCAAGCATCTCTTGAATGTAGGCACCGGGGTCATTTGCATGGCATGCATTATCAATACGGCCTCCCTCCATCATCATGAAGAAACCTTTCTTGGGATCCTTCATCATATAGTCAATGGCGGCCTCGGTTATTTCGGAGAGTTTAAGGTCACCCTCTTTGCGGTCAATTGCGTATGCCAATGCATTGTCGCTTTTGGGTTCTTTGTCAAAAAGAATGATTTTATCGGTAGATGCAGCTTTCTGCTTATACTCATCATATCCTCTCACAATGGTATAACCAGCCTGTTCGGCCTGAGCGTAGTTTCCAATATCGCTGCTGTCCCTGGCTATGGGAGCGCGGAACTGTGCTCCTCCAAAGAATTCGAATCCGGATTCGGTCAGCTGAGTACCTATCTGATGATACATGTTGCGATGACGAGTGTGTCCGTAGAAGCTGCCGGGAGTGGCGTGATCGACAGAGCAGGATGTTCCTATGGCAACACGAATACCTTTTTTGTGAGCCATCTCGGCAATGGTTACAACCGGAGTCTGCTTATCGGGCAGAAGGCCAAGAACATTGTTGTCAGTCTTTTGTCCCGATGCCAATGCTGTACCTGCGGCAGAGCTGTCAGTAACGTCACTGTTTGCGGAGTAGGTTACAACAAGTCCTGCATAGGGGAACTGAGTAAAGTACAAAGGCTTGTATCCATACTGTCCCTCAATATCCTGGAGATAATACTGGACACCCATTACCTGGTTTGTTCCCATTCCGTCTCCGATAAAATAAAACACATACTTGGGTCCTTTTTTTGCCGATGCCGTAAATACCAACAGCATCATGGCCATAATCAATGTGAGTTTCCTTTTCATATTCTTTATTTGATTATTTCCATTGAGATGATCCTGATATCCTTTCGGGGACGGTCGCTCATGTCGGTACCTGAAGATTCAATCTTGTCTACGGTTTTCATTCCGTCAATTACCTCACCGAAGACAGTATAATCGTTGTCCAGGAACGGAGTTCCACCCACGCTCATGTATGCGTCAACCTGCTCTTGAGTGAACTTGAACGGTCCCTGCTCCTTTATTATCTGATTGGTCTTGGCGTTGAGTTCTTCCTGCAGTTTCATAATACCGTCATTGTCACCGGCCATCTGCATATTCATTATTGAATCCATGTTCTGGGCAACCAATCTGTCAAAGATTCCACGACCTTGCCTTTGGCGGGTCTGCTGCTCCATATCCTGAAGTTCATATTTGTTATAGGTCTTACCGGTAACGATATAGAACTGTGAACCGGATGACTTGCGCTCAGGATTAACCTGATCAGCCTGACGGGCAGCACTAAGAGCTCCACGTTTGTGGAAATACTTGGGATACACAAACTCGGCAGGTATTGTATAACCTGGGCCGCCTGCGCCCAACTGGACTCCCTTACCGGCATTCTTGGATTCAGGGTCTCCAGCCTGTACCATAAAGTCCTTGATTACGCGATGGAACAGGATGCTGTCATAGAAATGCTCTTGAACCAGTTTGATGAAATTATCCCTGTGTTGAGGGGTTTCATTATAAAGTTTTATTGTGATATCACCTAATGTAGTCTTAATCAAGACTTTGGTCTCATTCTCGGCCGACTGGGCCTTGGCGTTTTGCGAAGTGCCTGTTCCGCAAGAGTTAATTGTTGCTGCCATCAGAATCAGTGCTATAAGTTTGTATTTCATTTTGATAAGTTTCTTTCTTACAAAGGTAGCCTATTTTTGTTGCAAATCACTTATCTTTGCGTAAAAGCAGATTTGCTGTATGCCACTTTTTCCAGTAGGAACAGACATTCCGGATTATTATACCAAACCTCAATGGTTTATCGGCAGGGTAAAATATTGCCATGAGCATAAAGCGGCCGGCATGCTTGAGGCGATGGGTGTGGAATATTTCCTACCGGAGCAGACAGTACGGCGAAAATGGAGCGATCGCATAAAAAAGGTTCAGGTGCTGTTGTTGCCCAGGTATATTTTCATCCGCTGCCTTAATTCCAAACGGGTGGATATTCTTCAGAAGGCTCCCAGCATAACCCACTTTATGGTAGATCATGAGACACATCTTGCGGCTGTGATTCGAGACAAGGACTTGGAAACGTTCCGTTTGATGGTGGATTATGAAGACAAACCGATCACTATAGACTCGGCCGTTTTTTCACCAGGTGACCATGTGCGTGTAACTTGCGGTCCGTTGATGAATCACGAATGTGAGCTGGTTGAGGTGTCAAACAGAAAATGTATTGCGGTTGGATTGGGTATTCTGGGATCCGCCAGGATAGAGTTGCCGCTTTCTTATATTGAATCAATTGATGGTGACGATAAAAAGGAGTAATATATGAATATTGCAGTAGCAGGAACAGGTTATGTGGGATTATCTCTGGCCACATTGCTGGCACAGAATAACAAAGTAACGGCAGTTGATGTAATCAAGGAGAAGGTTGACTTGATCAATAACCGGAAATCACCTATACAGGATGACTATATAGAGCAGTATCTGGCCGAGAAGAAGCTTGACCTAACTGCCACATTGGACGGTGAAAAGGCATATTCCGATGCTGATTTTGTGGTGATAGCAGCTCCTACCAATTATGACAGCAAGAAAAATTTCTTTGATACGAGTCATGTTGAGGAGGTGATAGACCTGGTTCTGAAGGTTAATCCCGATGCCATCATGGTTATAAAATCCACTATCCCGGTAGGTTATACTGAGAGTGTACGCGAAAAGTTCTCATATCGTGAGCGCATGGCTGATGGTACGATGAAGGTTGTTACACCGAACATAATATTCGCTCCTGAGTTTCTGCGTGAGAGCAAGGCCCTTTATGACAATCTTTATCCGTCCAGAATCATCGTTGGATTCGACAAAAAGGTTCCACGTTTGGAAGAGGCGGCACATACGTTTGCCCATCTTCTTCAAGAGGGTGCAATAAAGGAGAATATCGACACCCTTTTTATGGGAACTACAGAGGCTGAGGCGGTCAAGCTGTTTGCCAATACGTATCTTGCATTACGCGTAAGTTTCTTCAATGAGCTTGACACCTATGCCGAGATGAAAGGACTTGACACACGTGCTATAATTGACGGAGTAGGTTTGGATCCACGTATCGGTAACCATTACAATAATCCGTCATTCGGTTACGGAGGCTACTGCCTGCCTAAGGATACCAAGCAATTGCTTGCCAACTACAACGATGTACCTGAGAATCTGATTCAGGCAATTGTTGACAGCAACAGAACCCGTAAGGATTTTATTGCCGACCGCGTATTGGAAAAAGCCGGTTATTACACTGCCAACAGTGCATGGAACGAGGCATCCGAGAAGGTCATCACCGTGGGTGTTTACCGTCTTACGATGAAGTCCAACTCGGATAATTTCCGTCAGAGTTCAATCCAGGGCGTAATGAAGCGTGTCAAGGCTAAGGGTGCAAAGGTCATAATCTACGAACCTACTCTAAAGAATGGAGAAACATTCTTTGGCAGCGAGGTGGTAAACAATCTGGAAGAATTCAAGCGCCGTTGCGATTCCATAATTGCCAACCGCTACGACGCTTGTCTTGATGACGTTCAGGAGAAGGTCTATACACGTGACCTTTTCCGCCGTGATTGATTATTTTCTTATTCCTCGACAGCCTGAGCAGGCTTAAGAGTAATAGTAAAATATTTCTTGTCAAGAGGGAGGGTTACAGTCTGATAACCCTTCTGTCTGATTTTGAGGCTATCCTTCGGATTTACTACCTTGAATGAGAAATTACCGTTTGCATCGGTAGTTGAGAAGGTCATAACCCTATCTTCGGCAGTCGCTTCCAATACTTTTATCTCCTCTAAAGGATTTTCGTTCAGGTCAGAAACAATTCCCATAACCATATCACCTTTCTTGATGGGGTTCTGGTCAGTCTTGGTTTTCTCGGCTAATACATTTGTGCTGAACAGAGCTGTTAAAACTAATAATGAGATGCTGCAAACAATGTTTTGCAAACTGTTAGAGGACACAATCCTCCTTAATACTTTTTTCATAGAGCAAATTAAAATAAGGTTGAACTATTGATGTTGCAAATATAACTAAAAATTTTAGGGAAAAGGTTTCATGGCAGAAAAAATCATTTGTTTGTGATCAACAGGTTCATGATTAGTATTATTGCAAGCAGTATAGCTGCAAGAGCGGGTATTGCCACTGCAATACTCAAGTATGAGCGTCGACGTCTTGCGGCACGTTCGCGAACTGCTTTCCTGCTCCAGAAGGATTGTTGGTCCATTGAGGGCAGTTTCATCTCATAATTGTCCAAACGCTCTTTGAATATGTCTTCCATCTGTTTCATCTTCCTGTCCTTTTAAGATAATCGTTTACGGCACTCTTAAGCTGTGTACGTGCCTTGGCCAAAATAGAGGCAGACCCTTTCTCCGTTATGTTTATGGCATCGGCAATCTCTTTGTGGCTGAAACCGTCTATGCAGTACATGTTGAATACCGTTCGTCTTACCGAAGGCAGGGCTGCCACCATATCCAACAATGCCTGTGCCGGTATGTCATCTGCAACATCGTCATCGGCGTCAGGATTGCCCGGTTCCATCGCCATATCTATCGGTACCAGACGCAGTTTGCTCATCTGTCTGAGTCTGTCAATGACGACGTTGACTGTAAGTCGGCGCAACCATGCGAATAGAGATCCGTCACCGGAATAAGTGAATGAGCTGAAACTGTCCATGGCTTTGATCATGGCATCATGCATCAGGTCCTGAGCGTCGTCGCGGTCTGCAACGTATCGGTAGCAGAGCGCATACAGGCGGGATGCATACTGCGCGTAGAGTTCGCCTTGCGCCTCCCTATCGCCTGATGTACACAGGCGGGCCAGTTCCTGCTCAGTTCTCATCCTTATTTCAGCTGATCCGGTTTAAGAACGGCAAAAAACTCAAAATACGTCTCTTAGCTGTGGGCTTCGTTAAAGAGGCGCAGACGTTCCTCCAGGATGGGGAACTGGTCGTCGCGGATGTTCGATGCACAGCCGCGTATACCCTGACGGGTGCTACCGGTAGATGAGAGCACTATTCCGCTTATGCCAAAGTAGAGCAGCTCATGCAGCAGCTGGCCACCCTCCATTGGTGTACCGTCGGGCAGGTTGTACCCGAATGTAAAGAAGAATCCGTCACTTACCGGCTCCTCCAGATCCTTATCGTATGTGATGTTGAATCCGTTACGCAAAAGGGCAGCCTTGATCTTCTCGGTGCGGCGGGCATACTCGCGTATATCTTCGCGGAATTGATACTCACCGTCGCATGCGGCCTTGAGCATGGCTGCCATAGCGCATTGAACGGAGTGGGTTACGCCCGATGACATTGCGTAAAGCATGTCGTAAGCATAAACAGCACCAAAGCGGGATATATTGTAACGCTTTTGAAGTGTATCAAAATGGCGTTCATAGAGTTTGTCCGATATGCATGCCACAGCAATACGCTCGCCGGCATAGCTGAATATCTTACTGCCGCTGAGCATCATGATGTAGTTGTCGGTGTAGTGTGATACGCTGATCTGGTAGGGTGCCTTAAAAGGTATTCCCAGACCTTCTCGACGGAAATCCATGGTCATGTAAGCCAGGTCCTCCAGTATGATGGCGTCATATTTTGTGGCCAATTCACCGATTGTTTTGATCTCACTCTCGGTAAGACACATCCAGCTGGGGTTGTTGGGGTTACTGTATACAATGCAGCAGATGTTTCCATTTTTAAGGTAGCTTTCCAGCTTGGGTCCCAGTTTCTCGGCGCGGAAATCGGCCACATCGAACTGGGCGGTCTTGACACCCATTACCTGAGCCTGCATCTTCTGTACAGGGAATCCGGGATCGATATAAAGGATGGTATCCTTCTTGGGATCAACCTGTGAACAGAGAAGGAATGCTGCAAATGTTCCCTGCATTGCGCCGCAGGTTGGAGTGCAGTGGCTGGGAAGTATATCGGTATTGATGAATGCCTTGACAAAACGCGCTGCCTGCTCCTTGAGTTCAGGGATACCTTCAATATTGGGGTATTTGGAGGCAACACCGCGGTCCAAAGCCTCTTTCTGGGCTTTGACACCTACTGCTGATGGAGGAATGCCGGGTACACCCATCTCAAAGTGGATGAACTCCTGACCTGTCACTTTCTCGGCATTAAGCTCGCAAGCCAGCACCTGACGGATGGAGGCTTTGTTAAGGTCTGTAACCTCTATACTTTTTAGATAATCATCTATTACGTTTGCAGGAATCAGCGTTTTCATCGGTCTCTTATTCACAGTTACGGCCTATTTCAAGAGCCTTGATATTCATATCTACTATTGCATCGCCCTTAGCTCCGAATATGGTACGAACGCTTTGGCAGAGTTTGTCAAAGCTGATGCTCTTAAGGGCCTTTGAAGCGGCACCCAGCAGTATCATGTTCACAGCCTTGGGCATCTTGTGCTCTTTACCCAATTCATCGGTGTCAATCAGGATAACGTTACCCAATTCCTTGAGCTCGGCAATGATGGCATCCTTATCGGGATAGTTGCCGATGTTTACAAAGGGATTGGATGATGTGATTACCCAACCGTCTTTACTCAGGTACTGCTTGTAACGCAGTGCCTCCATGGGTTCCATGGCAATGATGATATCGGCCTGGCCCAGAGCTATCAGATCACTGGCAATCGGCTGGTCGCTGATACGCAGGTTTGACTGCACGTCACCGCCGCGCTGACTCATTCCGTGGACTTCGGCCTGCTTGATGTAGAGATCCTCCTCAAGGGCTGCCTGACCTATCACTGTTGCGATTGAGAGGATACCTTGTCCTCCCACACCTGCAAGAATTATATCTGTCTTCATTTCTGTGCGGCTTTAGCTTTTGCCTTACGGGCAAGTGTCTGGATACATTCACGTCGCGGTATGATAACCGACAGACCGCGATACTCAATCTCCTCACGCAGGGTGCGTGTAATCTCCTCCATATTCTGGGGCAGGGGAACCACAACCTTCAGGTGGTCGGGATCAACTCCTATACCGCGGCATATGGCCTCAAACTTGTTGGTGCCTGCCGAATCCTGTCCGCCGGTCATTCCGGTGGTAAGGTTATCGGATATTATTATTGTGATGGGAGCGTTCTCGTTAACCGCATCAAGCAGACCGGTCATACCGGAGTGGGTAAATGTGCTGTCACCGATGATGGCAACTGCGGGGAATACGCCTGCATCGGCGGCACCCTTGGCCATGGTGATGCTGGCACCCATATCAACGGTGCTGTCCAAAGCCTGGAAGGGAGGCAGGGCGCCAAGAGTGTAACAACCTATGTCACCGAACACCTTGGCATCCTTGTAGTCCTTAAGTACTATGTTGATAGCCTCATATACGCTGCGGTGACCGCAACCCTGGCATAGGGCGGGCGGGCGTGCCACAACGTTCTTGGCAACCTCGGGATGCGGCAGCGGAGCCAAACCAAGGGCAGCCTTAACGATATCGGGATTGAGTTCTCCCTGACGGGGCAATTCACCGGTCAAACGGCCGATTATCTTGCAGTCAGTGGGAAGTATTCCGGCAACCTGTTCCTCAACAAAGGGCTGACCATCTTCGATTACCATAATTGAGTCACACTGTTCGGCCATGGTACGGATGGTCTCGGAAGGTATGGGGTACTGTGATATCTTGAGTACGGGGAACGGAATTCCCTCGGGATAGCACTCAGAGAGATAGTTGTAAGCGTTACCGCATGCAATGGCGCCCATCTTGAAACGCTTGGCCTGAGCCTTGAAGCTATTGAATGGTGACTCGACGGATAGACGCATTATTTCGGGCTGACGCTCCAGAAGTGAAGCGTAGCGGCGCTTGGCGATGGCGGGAAGCAGTACCCAGTCACGTACTCCGCTTACGGGATTCAGAGCGTTCTGGTTACGTTTTTCCTTGAGTGAAACAACTGCACGTGAGTGGGCCAGACGGGTTACGGTACGCATCAGTACCGGTAGCTTGAGAGACTCTGACAGGTCATAGGCGTAAGCCATCATGTCATAAGCCTCCTGCTGTGATGAGGGCTCAAGAACCGGAATCAAGGCAAACTTGCCATAGAAACGGGTGTCCTGCTCATCCTGTGAAGAGTGCATCGAGGGGTCATCGGCCACAAGTACTATCAGACCGCCGTTTACACCGGTGATAGATGAGTTAACGAACGGATCGGCTGCCACGTTCATGCCCACATGCTTCATGCATACCAGTGCGCGTTTTCCGGCAAATGACATACCCAGAGCGGCCTCCATGGCTGTCTTCTCGTTGGTGCACCAGCGGTTATGTATTTTCTCTACAGGGTTCTTCTTGCAGTAACCCTGAATGTATTCGGTAATCTCGGTCGAGGGTGTACCGGGATAGGCGTATACGCCGCTCAGTCCGGCATCAATGGCACCCTGTGCTATGGCTTCATCGCCAAGTAGGAGTTTCTTCATAAAAAAGGTCTTCAATAACTGGAGTGCAAATTTCCTAAAATAAAGCGGAAATTGCAATTATAGAATACGTTAATGCATAAAAAAAGAAGGCATTCCAACAGGAACGCCTCCTTTTTTATAATTATTCATTTATTCAGCAATTTTCTCGGCATCTCTTATGTCGCAATAGAATGCGGACTCGGTTGTGTAGATGTATGGTATCAACCAGAGGTAACCTATGCAAAGAGTAAAGATACCCAGTATTATCCAACCAAGGAAACTGAGTCCAAGCAGGAAGAATCTCCATTTGTTGCCATCCATGAGAGTGCGGCTGCGTCGCATTGTGTCTATGATGTCAAGTTCGGGATTGTTTACAATGATATAATTTATCTGTGAGTACATAAGTCCAATCCAGAAAGTATAGACTACAGCTGCGATAACAAAGATGATTGTGGCTGCAATATTATGGAAAATGATAATTACAAGTATCATAACCAAAAGAGCCGGAACGATCATCAGACCAATCAGCAATCCGCTTACGAAACTGACAAGTACTATGTGAAGATAATTCTTGCTGAATCCTATCTTGAAGAAATTGGTGAAAATGGCTTTGTCTTCTCCTTTGCTTTCAAAAAGAGCTCTGAATGCATTTATAACACCAACTCCGAAAGGAGCCGTAAAGAAAATACCTACCAGGAACTGGATGATTGAGAGAAAGACATTTCCTTCGGTTGCATCAAACAATGAGGAGAAATCTCCATCAAGCATGGCTTTGTAGTACTGCAGGATATTGATTCCTCCTGTCAGGCTAAACAAGAAACTGATAGCATTAGTAACGGCAAAAAAGCCTAATGTAGCCAATGCAGCTCTGCCGAAATTACCATGAAGGGCATCAAGTGCCTCATCTTTAAGTTGGGTTATTCTTTTCATATTACAATAATTGGTTTTAGTTAGAACGCTACAAATTTAACTATTAGTTTTTAAAACGAAAAATATTCGTTTATTTTTTTTCTTCGGCATCCATAAGCGAGGTTGATGCGTGTACGGTAACCTGACGCTCGTAGCAACCGAACATCTTATCAACGCTCTCCTTCTCCTTGACAGAGGTGAAGAGACTTACGACAGGAACAACGACCAAACCTGCAACCATTGAAAGAACGCCTGCGTTAATGGGTGAGCTGAAGAACGGGCTTATGAATGTAGTCTTGGTAAATGTTCCGTACATGCAACCGCACATGATTCCAACTCCTACTATGAAACTGGCCCAAACTGAAGCCTTGGTGGTCTTTTTCCAGTATAGACCATAGAGGAACGGAGCAAGAAAAGCACCAGCCAGAGCACCCCAGCTTATACCCATGAGCTGAGCGATGAATGTAACTGAGCTCTTGGCCTGTATGATAGCCAGTACTGATGATACTGCGATGAAGAAAACAACCAACAGACGTATTGAGAGAAGCTGTGATTTCTCGCTCATGCTCTTGCCACCCTTGGCCATAGCAGGCTTGATGATATCAAGTGTAAGTGTTGAACCCGATGTCAGAACCAGCGATGAAAGGGTTGACATTGAAGCTGAGAGCACCAGGATGATAACCACGCCGATCATCAGGTCAGGCAGGGTCTGGAGCATTGAAGGAACGATGCTGTCATATATAGGTGTTCCATTGGGAGCAAAGTCAATGACGCTGCCGTACAGACGTCCGAATCCGCCCAGGAAGTAGCAACCGCCTGCTACGATGATAGCAAAGAAGGTCGAGATGAATGTTCCCTTGCGGATAGCGGCCTCATCGCGGATTGCATAGAACTTACCTACCATCTGCGGCAGTCCCCACGTACCCAGTGATGTGAGCAGCACAACACCAAGCAGATAAAGGGGTTGCGGGCCAAAGAATGATACAAAGGCACCGTTAAGAGCGGGAGCGGCCTCGCTGGGAATCTGTGACATTTTCTCAATTGCCGCCGTGAAGCCTCCGTTTCCGTTAAGAACGGAAAGGATAACTGCAACTATGCCTATGAGCATGATCATACCTTGTATGAAGTCATTGACAGCTGTTGCCATGTAACCTCCTACCAATACGTAGATACCGGTCAGTATAGCCATACCCAGAACGCACCATCCGTAGTCAATATTGAATGCCATTCCAAACAGACGTGACAGACCGTTATACAGAGATGCGGTGTAAGGGATGAGGAATATGAATACGATTACAGATGCAGCCACCTTGAGAGCCTCCGAATTGAAACGCTGTCCAAAGAAATCGGGCATGGTGGCACTTTTGAGGTATTGTGTCATAAGACGTGTACGACGGCCCAGTATTCTCCACGCCAGAAGTGAACCTATAAGGGCGTTACCCAGACCTATCCAGGTTGCAGACAGACCGTATTTCCATCCGAACTGTCCGGCATAACCTACAAAGATTACAGCCGAAAAGTATGATGTACCGAATGCAAATGCCGTGAGCCATGAGCCAACTTTGCGGTCACCAAGTACAAAACCCTGTACATTGTTTGCAGTTTTGCGGCAATAGATTCCCACGCCAATCATAACGGCGAAGAACAATACCAGTATGAGAATTTTCAGAAACATGGTTGAAATGTATTAGGTGTTAATAATTATACCAATAAAAAAGGTCGGGAATCATTCCCAACCTTGTATGAGCGTAAGACCTTTTTCTGTGGCAACGCGTTCCGTTATTTCCAGATTTGCCGGACGTATGATGAGTACCAGTTTACCGTCCTTGTGGAAGGTGTAGAGGTAACTGATTGAACAACCACCCGATGTAAGGGCATCAATGGCGTCTGCAAAGGCGGCTGTATCGGGCTCTACCTGTATGGCAAGCACCTCGTTCAGGTTAACCAGATGTCCCTTGGCTGAGAGCAGACGGGCTGCCTTTACCTGGTCCGATGTTATGAGGCGCAGGATTCCGTACTCGGTGGTATCGGCAACTGATGCTGCCTGGATCTCTATGTTCTGGTCCTTGAGGGCGGTCAGGATATCACTCAACTTGCCGCGCTGGTTCTCAAGAAATATGGAAATCTGCTTAATGGTCTTCATAATGTCCTTTATTAATGGTTATGACGCAAATCGTTAACTCTCTTGGCTTTGCCGTCGGACTGCGGGATGACGCCCTTGCCTACAAGTTTTACTCTGGGTGTGAGCAGTATCTCATCCTTGAGACGGCGTGTAATCTCCTTGGTCAGGTTCTGCAGCATGCCGAAATCATCGGTTGCCTGTGCAAGCTCAGCCTCGATGGTCATCTCATCGTTATCACCTACTGTTTCAATGGTGATAAGATAATCGCTGGCCAACTCCGGGAACTGCATCAGGATCTTCTCAATCTGGATAGGATAGATGTTGACACCCTTTACAATCATCATGTCATCCGATCGACCCTGGAAACGTGCCAGACGTACGTGTGTGCGTCCGCAGGGGCAGTCACCCGGCAGGATGCGGGTAAGGTCACGTGTACGGTAACGGAACAGAGGCATGGCCTCACGGTTGAGTGTGGTAAGAACCAACTCTCCCAGTTCACCCTCCGGAACGGGCTCAAGAGTCTCGGGATCAAGAATCTCTACTATGTAGTTGTCCTCCCAGATATGCATTCCGTTCTGCTCCTGGCACTCAATGGCTACGCCGGGGCCGCACATCTCACTCATTCCGAAGTTGTTGTATGCCTTGGCACCCCAGATCTCCTCAATACGTTTGCGCTGTGCTTCAGAGTGAGGCTCGGCACCAATGATGAGAGTGTGTACTGTGGTGGTACGAGGGTCTATTCCCTCCTCCTCAAAGGCTGCTGCCAGACGGGTTGCATATGAAGGAATGCAGTGCAGTGCAGTTGTGCCAAAGTCAGTGATGAATTTGACATGGCGTTTGCTGTTACCTGCACCGGCGGGAACGGTCAGTGCACCAAGACGTTCTGCGGCATACTGTATGCCCAGACCGCCGGTAAACATGCCGTAACCGGATGTATTCTGTATTATATCAGTGTTGCGCAGACCTATGCAGTACATGGAACGTGCCATGGCATCGGCCCACTCATCAAGGTCTTTCTGTGAATGAAGGATTACGGTGGGATTGCCGGTGGTACCGCTTGATGAGTGCAGACGGACAACCTTGTCCAGTGGTATTGACTTGATACCGAAAGGATAGGTGGCACGGAGGTCATTCTTGGTTGTAAAGGGGAATCTCTTGATATCCTCTACAGATTTGATACTCTCCGGGGTAATGCCCAGTTCCTTGAATTTGGGAGCGTAGAACTTGCTGCCCATTGCAATCTCGACGGTTTTCTTGAGACGTTCCACCTGCAGCTTCTCAAGCTGTTTACGGGGCATTGTCTCAATCTCCTCATTCCAGTATTTACCGTTCATATTTGTATTATTATGCGTTATTTTACTTTTGGCGTTGCAAATTTATAAAAAATTCGACAAGTTGTTCACGCGTAACCTTATGAGTATGCAAGTGCATAGGTTTTTATCTGCTTGAGCATGGACAACAGGCCGTTGCTGCGGGTTGGGGAGAGATGCTGTGTAAGCCCTATTGCGTCAATGAAATGTACATCGCTGTTCAATATCTCCTGCGGTGTATGATCTGAAAGGACTCGTATAAGCAGAGCTATCAGACCTTTTGTGATGATGGCATCGCTGTCTGCTTCGAAATGTACCAGTCCGTCACGCATTTCGGCATGCAGCCAAACACGGCTCTGACAACCCTCAATCAGATTGTCCTCGGTTTTATAGGCAGGATCCAAAGGTTTTTGTTCATTACCCAGGTCAATAATCATCTGGTATTTGTCCATCCAGTCGTCAAATGCGCTGAATTCCTCTATAACCTCTTCCTGAATCTGGTCTATCGTCATGGCTTCTCGTTGTAAATTACATCCAGCAGTGTTTTACCCACAGCTTCCAGAACGTTCTTGTCAATGTTTTCAATATTATCCTTCGTGGTATGCCATGTGGGACCGAAAGAACTCTCCTTACAGTTGGGGAGGTATGGTATTATATCGATAGCGGGGATTTGGGCTATCCTGTTGATGAAATAGTGGTCATCGGTTACATAACCTCCATCAACAGGGAGGAACAGTGAGCCGTAGCCTAGCTTTCCTGCTGCGCTCCATACCTTGTCAACCACGTGTTTGCCGTACATAACCGAGTACATTTCACGGCAAAATCTGGCACCTTTGCCGCCTACCATGTCCAGCAGTATTGCATAACGAGCCTTATAACCCTCTTTGTGAGGATTTTTGGCCCAATACTGCGTTCCAAGTCCCCAATAGGTCTCAAGATGCTGCCCTTGCCAGTTATCACCCGGGCCCCAGTCCTCGGCATCAAGAAAAATGCAATCCACACCTATCTCGGGAGCCTGTTTCTGCATCTGACGTGCAATTTCCAGGATCACAGCTACGCCGCTTGCGCCGTCATTGGCTGCATCAACCGGTTTGCTCCAGTTGGCCGGATCAGGATCGTTGTCGGCCCAGGGACGGCTATCCCAGTGAGAGCACAGGATTATGCGGACAGGACTGTCGGGATTGTAACTGCCAATAACATTAAAACAGTCCAGTTTGGTGTTATCAAAGGTGACCACGCTATAGTGTTGCACAGTGCACTTGGCTCCAAATTCGTAGAGTTTTCTTGAGAGCCAGTCTGCACACTTTTTGTGCGATTCAGTGTTAGGAACACGCGGACCAAAGTCTGTCTGCTGTTTTATGAGACTGAAAGCGCTGTCGGCATTGAATTCAGGTATATCGGTTCTTGTTGCCTGAACGGTTGCCACAGAGGCCTTGCGTCCACCGCAGGATAATATCACAAATAGTGCAGTCAGGATAATTGCTGAATTCTTCATTTTATCTGTTCAATTTCCAGGTTGCACCGTCCTTGGTATCCTTGATCTCGAATCCAAGAGCTGTAAGTTCGTTACGTATCTTGTCGCTGGTAGCCCAGTCCTTGTTGGCCTTGGCTATGGCACGTTGTTCGAGCAGCATATCCACAACCTTGCCGAATGCCTCTTCCCGGCCGCTACCTCCGCCCTCTTCGGATTTGATTCCAAGGATTTCAAAGAGGAATGTATCAAACAGCGACTTGAGCTCTTTGACATCTTCAGCTGTCAGTTTGGCATTGCCGTCAACCGCCTGGTTGATTACTTTTGCGGCATCAAACAGATGGCTAATCACAATAGGCGTGTTCAGGTCATCGTCCATGGCCTCATAGCACTTGCCTTTGAATTCTTTCACGTTTACAGTGCTTTCATTTGAGGGCTGTATGCGGTCAATTGCGTTGTATGCTTCCATCAGACGGTTCATGGCTTTTTCGGCGGCTTGCAGGGCTTCATTGCTGAAGTCTACCGTACCGCGGTAGTGGGCCATCAGGATGAAGAACCTTATGGTCATTGGACTGTATGGTTGAGTCAGCAATTTGTGGCTGCCGGTAAAGAACTCGTTCAGGGTGATGAAGTTGCCCAGTGATTTACCCATCTTCTGTCCGCCTATGGTAATCATGTTGTTGTGCATCCAGTAATGGACAATGTCATGACCCTGGCTGGCAACGGCCTGTGCAATTTCGCACTCGTGGTGCGGGAAAATAAGGTCCATGCCGCCTCCGTGTATGTCAAAACGTTCGCCCAGATATTTGCGGCCCATGGCGGTGCACTCGCAGTGCCAGCCGGGGAATCCGTCGCTCCAAGGTGAGGGCCAGCGCATGATATGCTCGGGCTGGGCCTTCTTCCAGAGCGCAAAGTCGGCGGGATTGTGTTTCTCCTCCTGACCGTCAAGCTCACGGGTGGTGTTGAGTACATCATCCAGATTACGGCCCGAAAGAATACCGTAGTGATGGTCCTTGTTGTACTTGTTCACATCAAAGTAGATGCTGCCCTGGCTTTCATATGCGTATCCGTTATCCAGTATCTGCTTTACCAGTTCAATCTGCTCTATGATATGGCCCGATGCATGTGGCTCTATGCTGGGTGGCAGCACGTTCAGGGCATCCATTGCCTTGTGGTAGCGCAGGGTGTAGTAGTGCACAACCTCCATGGGCTCCAGCTGTTCCAAACGGGCTTTCTTGGCAATCTTGTCCTCGCCCTCATCGGCATCGTGCTCCAGATGGCCGACATCAGTTATGTTACGGACGTAGCGTACCTTGTAACCCAAATGCTGCAGGTAACGGAAAAGGATATCGAATGTGATAGCCGGGCGTGCGTGACCCAGATGCGGATCGCCGTATACGGTTGGACCGCACACATACATACCTACGTGAGGCGGGTTCAATGCTTCAAACAACTCTTTCTTGCGAGTCAGGGTGTTGTAGATGGTCAGTTTGTTTTCCATATCATTTTGTTGTTGTTTCTTCTATTAATCGGAGGAGTCGCTCAACAGCATTCTCCTCGGGAATATTTTTCTCTATGCACTCCTTGCCGCGATACAGGCTTATCTTGCCGCGGCCTGCGCCCACATAACCGAAATCGGCATCGGCCATCTCGCCGGGTCCGTTTACTATACAGCCCATTATGGCTATTTTAACCCCTTTAAGGTGGCTTGTGGCGGCTTTAATACGTGCTATTGTCTCTTCCAAATTGTAAAGTGTCCGTCCGCAGCCCGGACATGAAATATACTCGGGCTTGCTGAATCTTATGCGTGCTCCTTGCAGTATAGCCTCCTCGGTGGATTTAATCTGCTCTGCTGATATATTGGGGTCACTCAGTTTAAGATCCTTTGCCTTGCCGTCAATAAGCATTGCACCGGCATCCATAGCTGCATGCAACTGGAAATCCTCGAGCGAAGAATCTGTATATTTCAGTTTGAGTATACCATTCTCAATTTCGGCCGATGCACGCACTTGTGCGCTAACAGCGGCATAATCAACGAGTTTGCGTGCTACAGGTATCTCACGTTCGGGTGCTTCGGACAGTGATACGCGAATTGTATCACCAATGCCCTCGGCAAGCAGTGCGCCTATGCCTATGGCGCTCTTTATTCGTCCGTCCTCACCCTCGCCGGCCTCGGTTACTCCCAGATGGATAGGGAATGCCATGTTCTCGCGGTCCATCTCCTTTACCAACAGACGAACCGTCTCTATCATGACAACGGTGTTGCTGGCTTTGATGGATATGACAACGTTCATGAAGTTCTGCTCCACGCATATGCGCAGGAACTCCATGCAGCTCTCAACCATGCCGGCCGGAGTGTTGCCGTAACGGCTCATGATGCGGTCGGAGAGTGATCCGTGGTTTACGCCTATGCGTATGGCGGTACCATGCTCACGGCATATGTTCAGGAACGGTATGAAACGGTCGCGAATGCGTTGAATCTCCTGTGCGTATTCCTGAACGGTGTACTCCAGCTGTTTGAATGTACGTGCGGGATCCACGTAGTTGCCGGGGTTGATGCGCACTTTCTCTACATAACGGGCGGCAACATCGGCCACGGCGGGATTGAAATGGACATCAGCTACAAGCGGGGTGTCAAAGCCGCGTGCAGTGAGACCATCACGTATTAACCGCATGTTTTCCGCCTCACGTGTGCCCTGCGTGGTCATGCGTACCAGCTCGCCGCCGGCCTGAATGATACGTATGGCCTGCTCAATGCAGCCCTCCGTATCCATGGTGGCGGTTGTGGTCATGGACTGAAGGCGTATGGGGTTGTCACCGCCTATTGCGGTATTGCCCACACGTACGCTGATGGATTTCCTGCGGTTGTAGACAGCCATTATCAGTTGGTCTTGTAGTTGTATTTTACCTCACTGAGTTCGGCATTAGCTTTCTCAATCTTCTCCTTGAGACCCTCCTTATGGGCGGCCAGACGTGCTGCAAGTTCTTTGTCGGCCACTGCCAGAATCTGTGCAGCCAGTATGGCGGCGTTCTGTGCACCGTTAACACCTACGGTTGCTACGGGTATTCCAGGGGGCATCTGTATGATTGAAAGCATGGCGTCCAGACCGTCAAGCATCCCCTTGATAGGGACACCTATAACGGGAACGTTGGTGTTGGCGGCAATCACACCGGGCAGTGCGGCAGCCATACCTGCGGCTGCGATGATAACCTTGATTCCACGAGCCTGTGCGCCCTTGGCAAATTCCTCAACAGCAGCGGGTGTGCGGTGAGCTGAGAGTGCGTTCATCTCAAACGGAATCTGGATACTGTCCAAAAAGGCAGCTGCCTTTTCCATAACAGGCAGATCGGATGTACTGCCCATGATAATGCTTACTACTGGTTTCATATAGCGTTATATTTAATTTTCAATTTTCAATTTTTACGCATTCTTGCTACCGGAATGCCAATTTGTTCGCGATATTTTGCCACCGTGCGACGCGCCACCTTGAATCCGCGTTCAGCCAGAATATCTGATAGCTGCTCATCGGTAAGCGGGTTGCTGTGGTCCTCGGCATCAGTTACTTCGCGCAGTATACGGTGAATCTCTTTAACCGATACCTCTTCACCGCTATCAGTCTTAACTCCATCTGTAAAGAATGCTTTTAGCGGGAATGTGCCGAAATTGGTTTGCACATACTTGCCGCTGGTAACACGGGATATAGTTGATATGTCGTATCCTGTTTTTTCAGCCACATCCTTTAGAATCATTGGGCGCAAAAGGGTCTCGTCACCCTCCAGAAAGAACGGACGCTGCAAATCTATGATGGCCTGCATGGTGCGGGTCATGGTCTGTTCGCGCTGTTTGAGAGCCTGTATGAATCCGCGGGCCGAGTCCAGTTTGCTTTTGATGTACACTGCTGCGGCTTTCTGGCTGCTGGTACCCTCCTTTATCTGGTTCTCCAGCATATCAGAGTACTCGCGACTTACATGCAGCTGGGGAATATTGCTGTTGTTAAGTGTAAAATGGATATCACCATCATAGCTGTCGAGCAGGAAATCAGGCACTATGTGCTGGCGACTGTGTCCCATTGTCTCACCTAGCGAACTGCCCGGACGTGGGTTAAGTTTGACCAGTTCGGCAATAACAGCCTCCGTCTGTTCTTTTGTAAGTTCCAGGCGTGCAGCTATCTTGTCCCAGCGTTTGTGAGTGAATTCATCAAACATTGATGAAATAATCTTTTCCTGTAACTCCTTACCGGGGGAGTCAGGCTTACGGCGTATTTGTATCAAAAGGCATTCCTGCAGATTGCGGGCACCTATACCTGCAGGGTCAAACTCTTGTATAACCTTAAGCACCTGTCCTATTTCATCAACCGATGCGTCCGTATCATGATAGAATGCCAGATCATCAGATATGGCCTGCAGGTCCTTGTCCAGGATTCCGTCATTATCAATTGAGCCTATGATGTATAGGGCAATCTTCATCTGGCGTGGAGTAAGGTCCTGCTCACGCAGCTGCTCGTAGAGTATGTCATAGAATGAACGTGTATCGGCAAGTGGAATATCCGCAATCATGCCCTGCGAACCTCCGGGTTGACGGTCATACCAGTCATCGTCATCATCATTCCAATCATCACGGCTGTCTGATGAGCTGGCGTAATTCTCCTCACCATATTCGATTTCATCATTCTGAGCAGACTCTTCATTATCCTGTATAGATACATCAACCGGACCGTCCTCAAGAGCTGGATTGTCGCCCAACTCGGAGCGGACGTGTTCTTCAAGTTCCAAAGTATTGAGAGTCAGAATCTTAGCCTCAAGCACCTGCTGGGGCGAGAGAGTCTGTATCTGCGTTTGGGTCTGGACCTGAGTCTGTATGTTTCCGTATCCTGTCATTTCCGGGAAAGATCAATAATGGAAACTACTGCCTCCTATAAACTCGCGTACAAGCGATGTGGGCGGCAGGTTCTGACTGGGTATTGTGCGGAACAGTTTAAGGAAATCCTTGAGCTGCTGAGCCTTGGCATATTCCGGGCTGTTTTCAGGAACCTCCTCAAGCAGCGGAGCAACCATATCTTTTATGACTGCAATCTCAAATATCATTGCCGAGTTGAACATTGCATCGGCATTCTCCTGATAGGGGAAAATCCATTTCTCCTCACCGGCGCGGACCGATGCCCAACGGCCTATAGTATCCTGTGCCGAATAACTGCGGTATTTGTGGTCACGCGTGATTCGGCGCAACAAGCGGTTATCGGTAGTGGGAATGTAATTGTGCTGGTCAATGCGTATGCAGGTCAGAGCCGATACGTATATCAGGAACCGTCTGTCGGCAGGGATATCAGGCATCAGGTCCGGATTAAGGGCGTGGATGCCTTCAATCAGCAGGATATCATTGTCGCCAAGTGTCATTTCGGGGTCGGTGAACTCACGTATGCCACCTTTCTTGAAATTGAAACGGGGCGGCTGTATGCTCTTGCCTGCAAGCAGGTCCTTTAGCTGCTCGTTGAAGAAAGGCAGGTCAATTGCATAGAGCGACTCAAAATCATGTTCGCCATTCTCATCCAGCGGGGTGTGGTCACGGTCCAGGAAGTAGTCATCCAGTGACAGCACCTTTGGGGTAAGTCCGTGTGCCATGAGCTGAACCATAAGACGCTTGCTGAATGTAGTCTTGCCCGATGAAGACGGACCTGACACCATTATCAGTTTGAGTCCCTTGCCTTCATTACGGCGGGCAACAATCTGGTCAGCTATATGAACAATCTTTTGTGACTGAAGGGCCTCGGCCACGTTTATGATCATGTTGGTCTCGCCCTTTGCGACTGCCTGATTGAGTTTGCCCAAAGTTGAGAAACCAAGGATGCGCATCCAGTCGTGGTGCTCCTTGAATATCTCAAACATCTTGTCCTGACGGATGAGCGGTTCCAGCTGTTCGGGGTTGCTTTTGTCCGGAAGGCGCACCAATACTCCACCTGACATTGGCTCCAGACCAAATACCTTAAGGCATCCGGTGTTGGGCGGAAGTATTCCGAAGAACCAGTCGGGCAGGTCCTCAAGAGTATAGTAACTGGTGTAGATTGTTCCTATGCTGCGAAGCAGACGTACATTGTCCTTACGCCCTGCCTGTTCCATTATATCGGCCACATCGGTAGTGTGGGCTGTATGCTTTACAAACGGGATGTTACGTCCTATGATGCTGCCCATACGCTCGCTTATACTGGTGACGTCATCATCCGTGAGCTCGCGACCTATCTCAACGGGGCAGTAGAAACCTTTTGATATGGCGTTTGATACTCTTATCCTACCTCCCGGATAGAGTTCAGATACGGCTTTGTAGAGTACAAATACGAGTCCAAGCAGGTAAGAGCGGGCACCCAGGCTTGTAGTGGCGTCAAGAAACTCCACATCATACTCCTCATAGACACGGGTCTCCATATCCATAACCTTGCCGTTTGCGCATACGCACATAGGTGCCCCTTTCAGGGGTACATCAAATGCGTTGAATATCTCAGTAAAGGTAACTCCGGGGTTGAAACTCTGGGTCTTCTTGTTATTAATGCAGTAGATTTCCATACCTATAGTATTTGAAATCTCAAAATTACTGCATTTTTCGGTATTCTTAAAGCCAAAAAGCACTATCTTCGCACAAAAATTCACGAATACAGGTATTTAACAAATAAAAAAGGCAATGAAAAAACTGAATGTTCTGATGGCAATGATGGCCATCGCACTGCTCGCTTCATGCGGCGGTACAGGTACCGGCAAGGTTACTATGAATGATGTAAAGGACACTATCTCTTATTCAATCGGTATGGGTCGTGCCATCCGCGTCTATAGGGACCAGCTTCCTTATGACATTATTGATTCCGTTACATTGAAGTCATTTATCAAAGGTTTCCTTGATGCAGCTAAAGATCCTGAAAACAAGGAAGGACTTGCATATGCTCTCGGTTTTGAGATTGGTTGTCAGGAGATGAGCCAGGCTTTCGTAGGCTTGAGTGAGAATCTTTTCGGCGCAGGTGAGGAGTTCAATAAGAACAACTATATATCCGGTTTCCGTGACGGTATGCTCGAAAACTGGAACATTATGACTTTTGAGGAGGCCGATGAAACTTCAAACCGTCTGTATGAGTATCTGACACAGAGACAATATGACAAGGTTAAGGAAGAGAATGCAGCTTTCCTTGAGGAGAAAGCCAAGGAAGATAACGTGGTAAAGACTGAGAGTGGACTTCTCTATGAGGTTCTCAAGCTGGGCAACGGTGGTCCCAAGCCCACTGCTACAAGTGATGTCGAGGTTCGTTATCGTGGTGAGTTGATTGACGGTACTGTATTTGATGAGTCAACAACTCCTATCACCCTCAATCTGAGCAGTGTGATAAAGGGTTGGACCGAGGCTCTGCAGCTCATGAGTGTAGGTGACAAGTACAAACTTTACATTCCTTACCAACTCGGATACGGTGAGCAGGGTGCCGGCAATGACATTAAGCCATATTCAACTCTCATATTTGAAGTTGAGCTTGTCAACATTAAGTAATCAATACTGCAAGTACAGAGGGAGGGGGCATTTTTATGCTCCCTCCTTCTATTTTGTCATTTTGTCAACTTTTTGATGACAATGTAATAAAATATTGCCTATTTTTGGGTCAAATTATCATTCGATAACCAATTGATGCTTACAATATGAATACAAAAAAGCCGAGTCCTTCAACAGAGCGTATGGATGCTCTTGACAGAAAAATTCTAGGTATCATATCTCAGAATGCGCGTATTCCTTTCCGTGACGTAGCTCTTCAGTGCGGTGTTTCGCGTGCAGCCATTCATCAGCGTGTACAGAAGATGTTTGATGATGGTGTGATAACAGGATCGGGTTACCATGTAAATCCGCGCAGCATAGGATACAACACCTGTACTTACGTTGGTTTAACTCTGGAGAAGGGTTCCATGTACCATCAGGTTGTTGCTGAACTGGACCAGATTCCCGAGGTGGTTGAGAGCCATTTTACTACGGGTCGATACACCATGATGATAAAGCTCTATGCACGTGACAATTCACATCTTATGGAGCTAATCAACGGTCGTATTCAGGAAATCAAGGGCGTTACTGCGACTGAAACTCTGATTTCACTTGATGAAAGTATCAAGAAGGAGATTCCTATTGAATGAGAAAGACAAAGGCCGAACAGCTTGAATCCGGGCTCCGTAATATGGATTCCGGCACTGAGGTGTTGGGGTATCATGCTCCCGTAATAGGCATCAGCGGTAATTTCAGGGATGGTGACTGCACACTGGCCCAGGCATACTATATGTCTGTCGTTGAGGCGGGAGGAACTCCTGTTGTAATTCCGTCATATGATGATGGGAAGGCTTTGGTTTCACTGATGGACACGCTTGACGGAATTGTTCTCTCCGGAGGTGCGGATATTGATCCGGAATTTCTTGGCGAAGAACCATTGAACTGTGTTTCCATCAACCCTCGTCGCGACAACCAGGAGTTGATGCTGGTACGGTTGGCAGTGGACCGTCAGATACCTGTATTGGGTATTTGCCGCGGTATTCAGATATTGACTGCCGCTTTGGGAGGCAAGTTGTATCAGGATATAAAGACACAGCATGACCGTCCGTGTATAGAACACAGTCAGACCATCGCCCGTGGACTGCCTTCACATGATGTTCAGATAGAGAAGGATTCCCTTCTTTATGAATTCTTTGGAAAGGAGACTCTGGCGGTCAACTCTTTCCATCATCAGGCTGTTAAGGAGGTTCCGGCAGGATTTCGTGTCACTGCCATTGCTTCTGACGGTATAATAGAAGGTATGGAGTCTACAGGATTCAGACCCATTCTTGGTGTTCAGTGGCATCCCGAGTGCTTTATCCTTGAGAATGACCGCACTATGATGCCTATATTCAACTGGCTCATTGAGCAGGCCACCCTCTTTAAAAGTTCCAAGCAGTTGCACAGCAAAACCATAATACTGGACAGCCATTGTGACAGTCCCATGTTCTTTGACAAGGGGGCTCATTTTTACCAGAAAAATCCCGGTGTAACGGTGGAGTATGATTACGTGGGTGAGCCATCGCCCGACGGTAGTCCCACTTTCAGCTACAATCCTTTGGTGGATTTGCACAAGATGAGCGCAGGCCGTCTGGATGCCAGTTTTATGGTGGCATATCTGAAACAGCATGAGCGTGATGCCGAGTCCTTGAAAGCGGCCACTGATAAGGCCGACCGTCTGCTGACACTGATAGATGAACGAATAGGAGAGTGTAAAGGTTTTGCAGCAATTGCTCAAACCCCTGATGAATTATGGCAAAACAAGTTCAAAGGAGTAAAATCGGTAGTAAAAGGAATTGAGAACGGTTATGCCGTAGGTCTTGACATTGATAATGTTGACCGTTTCCGTAGCCGCGGTGTGGCTTACATGACTCTTTGCCATAATGGTGATAATGACATATGTGACTCCCATAAGGGAAATAACGAGCATAATGGTCTGTCAGAATTCGGACGTCGCGTTGTAGAAAGAATGAACAGGGTAGGCATGATGGTTGACTTGTCTCACGCATCCGAGAAGAGTTTCTGGGATGCCATGGAGTGCAGCTCAAAACCTATCATATGCTCGCATTCGTCAAGCCGTGCGTTGTGTGACCATACCCGTAATCTGACTGATGAACAGATGCGTGCTCTTGCTGCAAGCGGAGGTGTAGCTCAGGTGTGTTTGTACAGCGGTTTCCTAAAGAAAGGGGGTAATGCTACTGTGGAAGATGCCGTACGCCATATCATGCATATGATAGATGTCATGGGTGTGGAACACGTGGGTATAGGATCTGATTTTGACGGTGGCGGAGGACTTCCGGGTTTGGAGGATGCCTCGTGGTTTGTATCACTTACCGAGAGACTTATGTCTCAAGGTCTGAGTGATTATGAGTTGTCACTCATTTGGGGAGTAAACTTCCTCAATGTCTGGAGAGTCAATATCGGCAACTGATTTCTTTCTTGCTTTTGATTCGGCTCTCTTGGCGCGGAATTTTTCCTTGTTCTTGAGACGGCGCTCTTTACGCTCCAGGCGTTTGCGTTCCTTCTTTTTCTTTTCAGATTCAATTTGCTGGGACTTCTTCTCAAGACGTTCTACATTCTTCTTGTGGATATCCAGTTCCTGTTTTTGGGACTTCTGTTTTTGGAGTTCATCAGGTTTCTGTTCAACAGGAGGAGTAGAGTTTACGTACCAGGCATCAGTCTCATGAGTCCAGTCCTGTTTGAGTGTCCAGCTTCTTTTTATATACCATACGCTTTCGGCGTGGCGTTTGTCTTCGTACTCACCGGTATCCCATATTCCGTTGCCGTTCGCATCATCAAACATTGAGACAAAGTATGTACCTGGTTGTACCAGGTAGAAATCCACGGTTCCGTCCTCAAGTTTTTCGCTCCTTACTACTTTTCCGGCATTGTTGTGAAGTCTGACGGTATATCCGGGTTTAGGATTAGCCACGTTAACGGTAAATGTGCTGTATTGGTTCAGAGGATTGAACTTGAGGGTCGATTCAATAGGACTGTTATGCAATCCGTACAAGCCCTGTATGCTTGCGGAGTCTATTGTAATCTTGAATGTCTCCTCCGGTAACCATTCACCGTAAATAAAATATCTGAGTATGTTTATGGAGTCATGTTCTATCTCAAAAGGAACTGTTTTCCATATTGTGTCTATCTTCTGATACATGTGAACAGCTGTATCGGAGGTAAATGTAACCGGTTCCTTGAATTCCAGGGTAACCTGTTGATAGAGACTCAGAGAACTACCCGATGTCAGTCTGTAATCAATGAATTTTATCTTGGGTTCAAGCAGTTTGGCAATTCCTACAGAGTCGCCTGCACGTTCCATACGTCTCAACTGTTTCTCAAGATTTTTCTTCTCCTCTTCTGCCCTGCGTGCCTGATCTTTCAGTATGCGTTCATGACTTCTCTTGGGAACAAGGTTCAGAGTATCCGTTCTGGGAGAAAGAAGTCCTGCGGTATCTGTGGCCAAATATGTTACGCAGAAACTAAGCGTGTCTTTGTAATAGACGGTAGTGTCTTTCATCCAGAAAGTCAGAGTGTCATAACGTGCACTGTGCTGTAGGACATAATCGGTGGTTTCATCAAAGTTCAACCCTTCAATCCTGGGCATGGAGTCAAGCGGAAGGGCAAACCTTAATGTAAATTTCTCATGTGTATTGCGCTCGGCTGCGCTCATATACTGAATTACCGGTTCAGGTGTGAAAGCCAGTAATGTAATGTCGTTGGGAAGATATTGGGTATATGGAACAATCATGGTTGTATCCACCAGCCCCTGGTCTGTAAAAATCGTATCCTCACGGTATCTCTGCTGGAAACTGGGGACAATGACCGAATCCATCCAGGCTATTTTCTCGTTGCGCTGTGAGTAACTGAATGACTGGTCCATGTCGGTTACGGCATAAATCCTGTATGTGCCGGGTGAAATGCCGCGTATGCTGAAATGACCGTCAGCATCGGTGCGTGAAACCCTTTCGAACGGTTTGGTCATGAACGCCGAGTCAGAGAGGTCACTGTGCAGACCTACGGTCATTCCTTTGACCGGTTCCAGATCCTCGGCATTGAGAACCCAACCCGATACCTCGAGCGTGTCAATGGCATCGCCTGTACTGAAACGGAAGCAGAAGTCTCCCAGCGGGTTTCCCTCGTTGTTATCCACGATTCCATCGGCAAAATCAATGGAGTATGTGGTGTTGGGTTTCAGTGAATCAAAGAGTTCAACCTGGATCTTTTTTCCAGTTACCTTGATTTCAGGCTGCTCAATCTGGGGAGGTGATATGACCACCTTCTCATTGGCGTTCTCAAGTTTTATGAACTCGTTGAAATCAATTGTGACTTTCTTTGTCTTTACACCGGTAGCGCCGTTCTTGGGATGACTGCCGGTTATTCTGGGTGGTGTCTCATCAAATGGGCCACCATCAGGATTGCCTATAGCCGCACAACCCGACAATGCGGCAAAGGCCATTAAAGCCAATGCCGCATTGCATACTGTGCGGGTTATTTCGCTTAGGCGATGATTCAATCCTTGAACTTTTTGAAGATGACGCAGGAATTGTGTCCTCCGAATCCGAATGTATTGGACAGGCCGGCACGCACCTCCCTCTTCTGCGCTTTGTTGAAGGTAAAGTTCATACGGTAGTCAATCTGCTCATCCTCATCGCCCTCCTCATGGTTGATGGTGGGCGGAATAATGTCGTTCTTGACGGCAAGCACTGTGGCTATTGCCTCAATAACTCCGGCACCGCCGAGCAGATGTCCTGTCATGGATTTGGTCGAACTCAGGTTCATGTCATATACATGGTCGCCGAACACAGCCTTGATGGCCTTGCACTCTGCGATATCACCCAAGGGTGTTGATGTGCCGTGCATATTGATGTAGTCAATATCCTCGGGCTTCATTTCAGCATCCTCAAGTGCCTCCTGCATTACACGGATGGCTCCGCTTCCCTCGGGCTCCGGAGCTGTCATGTGGTAAGCATCGGCTGTAGCTCCCCATCCTGCAACCTCGGCGTAAATCTTTGCGCCGCGTGCTATTGCATGCTCGTACTCTTCAAGTATCAGAATACCGCCTCCTTCGCCCAAAACGAATCCGTCACGGCTTGCGCTCATGGGGCGGGAAGCTGTTTCGGGAGAATCATTACGGGTTGATAGTGCATGCATGACACCGAATCCTGTTATTCCGCAGTCTCCAAGTGCAGCCTCAGCTCCGCCGGAAACAATTACATTGGCCTTACCCAAGCGAATCATGTTCACGGCATCGATGATGGCGTGTGTACTTGATGCGCAGGCCGATGATGTGGCATAGTTGGGTCCCTTGAGCTTGTACATGATAGAGATCAGACCAGCTGCTATTGAACCCAGGATGCGGGGTACGAAAAATGGGGTAACTTTGAGTTCCTGACCAAGTTTCTTCTGTTCATGGATGGTATCTACGCCCTCTTCGAAGGAGTCTACACCGCCCATACCGAAACCAAGGATTACGCCTATGCGGTTCAGGTCCTCTTTTTCAAGATCAAGGGCCGAATCGTTTATAGCCTGGACGGCCGAAGCAATGGCAAAATGACTGTATTTGTCAAGTTTGCGTGCCTCTTTGCGGTCCATGTACTGGGATATGTCAAAGTTCTTGACTTGACATCCTATCTTGACCTTGGTCTGTATGGCGTTGGTGTCAAAATTGGTAATAGGGCCGGCACCACTTACACCTGCTATGGCATTCTCCCAAAATTCAGGGATAGAATTACCCAGAGGGTTGACGGTCCCCAGTCCGGTTACGACAACTCTTTTAAGATCCATCTTATGTAAAGAAGATTGCTGTTTACTTTGTAGCTGCCTGACTGATGAGCTCGATAGCCTCACCTACGGTTGTGATCTTCTCAGCCTGATCATCGGGAATTGAAATACCAAACTCCTTCTCGAACTCCATGATGAGCTCAACGGTATCCAGTGAATCTGCACCCAGATCAGCTGCGAAACTTGCCTCAGGAGTAACCTCTGATGCCTCAACACCAAGTTTGTCAACGATGATAGCCTGAACTCTCTCTGCAATCTGTGAATCTGCCATAATTGTAATTTTAAATATTAAAAAATGAAATTGGCTGCAAAGAAACCCATTTTCGGCAAGCGTCACAAGCAATGGAAAAACAAAACGGGGTGCCGATGCACAAATGCCGTTAGTGTGTGTAATGCTATTTGAGCTTCAATGGTTGCCTATTCAGAAAATAACCGCTACTTTTGCATCATCGTTAAGAACACAGTGTTGAGATGACATTCAGCCAGGAAAGTTTCAGGATTTTTGAGCAGGCCATTGCCGACTATCATAAGTTCGACAATGTGGATACTCCCATTTCCAACCCTTACAAAGAGAAAAGCATAGAATTCTACCTTTATCTCAAGAACTGGATTGATACCGTTCAGTGGCATCTTGAGGATATAATCCGTGACCCGCAGATTGATCCTGTGCGGGCTTTGGCAATCAAACGCCGGATAGACCGTTCCAATCAGGAGCGTACAGATCTGGTTGAGCTTATCGACAGTTATTTCCTTGAAAAGTTCGGTAAGGTTCAGACATTGCCCAATGCTACTATAAATACCGAGAGTCCGGCCTGGGCCGTAGATCGTCTTTCAATTCTGGCACTCAAGATATTCCATATGAAGATCGAGGCAGAGCGTACCGATACTCCGGCTGCCCAGCAACAACGCTGTCAGGAGAAGCTTGCTGTTCTCATGGAGCAGAAAAAGGATTTGTCCGGTGCTATAGATATGCTTCTTGATGATATGGCAGCAGGTCGTAAGTACATGAAAGTCTATAAACAGATGAAAATGTACAATGACCCGTCACTCAACCCTGTTCTCTACGGACAGAATGGCTCCAAGTAATCCCAAATACAAAAACGTTCTGCTTATACGTTTCTCTGCGATAGGAGACGTGGCTATGACCGTTCCGGTAATCCACTCGCTTGCTGTTGCTTACCCCGACAAGCATTTCACCATGCTTTCAAATGTCAGGTTCGCACCGTTTTTTGCCGGAATGCCAGAGAATGTGAGTTTTATAGGGGTTGACCTTAAGAAAGACTACCACGGATTCGGAGCCATGCTCAGGTTGTTCTTCAGGTTACACAAGAATCATTTTGATGCGGTGGCCGATCTTCACGGCGTTTTGCGTACCACTGCGCTTTCCATATTCTACCGTCTTTTCTTTACAAAGGTAAGCCGTATTGACAAGGACCGTCGTTCGCGCAAACGTCTGACCCGTCTCAAGAATAAGGATCTCACTCCACGTCTTACATCATTTGACCGCTACCGCATCGTTCTTGAGAATCTGGGCTTTGGTTTTGACCTTAAGTTCCACTCGATATTCGGCGATGAAAAGGCTGATTTATCATCAATCAGGGAAATCATCGGCGATAAGGATTGTCCGTGGATAGGTATAGCTCCGTTTGCCGCGCATAAGGGTAAGATTTATCCGTTATACCTTATGGAGGAGGTAGTTTCGCAGATAGACAGCGCATGTCTGTGCCGTCAGTTCGTGTTTGCCTACGGAAAGGAACGTTCACTTGTCGAGGAGTGGGCCAGGAAATACCGTTCGGTGGAGATAATTGATACCCGATTGGGTATGGCCGGAGAGCTTGTCCTTATGAGCAATATGGAGGTTATGCTGGCTATGGATTCTTCAAATATGCATTTGGCATCGCTCACCGGAACACCGGTTGTATCTGTTTGGGGTGCTACTCATCCTATTGCAGGATTCCTGGGATGGGGACAGAAACCTGAGGATTGTATGCAACTTGACCTTCCCTGCCGTCCGTGTTCCATCTACGGCAAGAAGGATTGCATTTACGGCGATTACCGCTGTCTTACCGGCATCGACCCCGATGCTGTGTTCGCAAAAGTAAAAAATTATCTTTGAGAGCAAATGCACACAGTAGGGACAGTCCCCTTTGTGTGCTTTTAGAGATAAAGGGGAAACTCAGGCCCCATGTTGAAGAGAAGGTCTACCGCGCTTAAATTTCCGATGAATCCGTACTTTTGTCTGAAAACCTGCCAATAGGGGTGAGGTTCCGCAGGTTCTTTGGTTCCCGGTTCTATCATTTGGCGCAGATCCAATAAGTTTTCTCCGTTTTTTCCGTATGATCCGGTCAGTCTTATTTCCTTATGGATACCAGCCAATTTAAGTATGAGTGCAGTCAGTTCCGTGTTGAAATCGATTAAAAACTCTATCTTCTTTTCATAAAAGGGCTTGAAGTCATCCTGATAGTACATAAAGAAAGGACTGTTCATGTAGGCTGATTCAAGTGCGTTCCAGTGTTGTCGGCGCCACTCTCCATGGTCACTTATGCGCACATCCTTCATAAGTTGTTTGGGTGAATCAGATTTGACTATCGGAATGGTCAAGGATTGTTTTCCGCTTGCGGTTGCTATAACGCAACGGTTACGGTATGTCTGCTTACAATAGTTGTCAAACTGCTCAATAACAACATCACCGCCGTTTTTGATGGCGGTGAAGAAACTTATGGGTGGCAGATATGCCGAACAGAGCAGTGTGTCTTGCATCAGTTATACTTCTTGACAGAGCGGAACATGCGATTCCAGCGTATCTTTCCCTTCTGTCCCCATTTCTTGTCTTTGTTGAGTGACAGCCAGATGAATACCGGACGTCCTACGATATGGTCCTCAGGAACATATCCCCAGAATCTGGAGTCGGCGCTGTTCTGACGGTTGTCGCCCATCATCCAGTAGTAGTCCATTTTGAAAGTGTAACTGTGGGCTTTCTCGCCGTTTATGAGTATGGTACCGTCGCGCTCAACATTCAGATTATTTCCCTCATAAACCTTTATGATGCGCTCATAGAGAGGTATGTTTTCAATTGTCAATTCAACTGATGCTCCCTTTGCGGGTATCCATATCGGCCCGTAGTTATCTACGGTCCAGTGAGTGTTCATATTTTGCGGGAACAACCATTCAGACTCTTCAATCGAACATTCATAATGCTCGATTTCACCGACCATTCCTGTCAATCCCTCAAGTATTCCTTTTGATTCTTCTGTGAGCGGAATCAAGTGTTTTCCGGAGCGATTCTGGGCTACCGGAAGATCCTCAAGGCTCAATCCCATTTTTTCCCTGATTGATTCGGGTATAGGACGGAACAGATTGACAATGTAGTTGGTTTGGGCTTTCTTGGGCTGCTCGGTTTCAACACCGTCTATGTAGATGATTCCGTTCTTTATCTCCAGTGTCTGACCGGGAAGACCTACGCAGCGTTTTACATAATTTTCCCTGCGGTCAACTGGTCTGTATGTTATCTTGCCGAACTTGTCTTCATTTTCGACCAGATATTCACGGCCTACCTGATAATAGAAATCGTAAACACGACGCTGATCCAATATCGACAGGCTGTCAATGATAACCGGTTGACAAAGACTTTTACCCAGCGGGTAAACTATCATTCCGTAATAGTCGGCACTTGACAGTTCCGGATTGTTCACAATAGTATCGCCGGCAGGGTAATTGAATACAACTATCTCATTCTGCTTTATCTTTCCGAATCCCTTGATGCGCTCATACGGCCATTGTGGTTTGTCAAAATAACTCTTGCCTCCGCCTGGGAATGTGTTCTGGGTAAGAGGCATGGTAAGCGGAGTCATGGGCTTGCGGGGTCCGTATGCCACCTTACTCACGTAAAGATGATCGCCTACAAGGAGTGATTTTTCGAGTGAAGAGGACGGGATTGCGTAGTTCTGGAACAGATAGATGTTTACAAAATATACGGCAACCAATGCAAAAACAATGGCATCAACCCATTCCATTGTCTGATACAGAGTCTTGTTCTTGATCCCTTTCCACCATTTCCATTTGATGATGCGCGTAACGCATGCATCAAATATGAATGGAATAAGAATAATACCTAACCAACTTCGTACCCAAATCAGAAACAGGATATAGAGCGCAAGATAAATTGCAGCCTTAATCCACTGCTGTTTTGTTACCTCTCCAAACTTTTTCATTGCATCATGAAAGTGAGTCCATAAGGTCATCCATCTTTAGGAATCCCTTATGGTTTACTGTATATTCGGCTGCAAGGACTGCACCGAGTGCAAGTCCACTGCGATCCTTCGCAAAATGGATGATCTTTATGAAATCAGCACTTGAATCATATGTGATTTCGTGTATTCCGGCAATCTCGCCTTCACGAATAGAGTCGATGCGTATATCCGAAGGGTTATATTCGGTTGTACCGCTTACGGTTCCGTCAGCATTGAGAATGGTACCCTTGCTCCAGCCGGTCTTGCGGTCAAGCTGATCGATAATACCCTCGGCCAGTGTGATGGCGGTACCGCTTGGTGCATCCAGTTTGTGTATGTGATGAGTTTCGGACATCCGAACCTCATACATGGGATAGCTGTTCATAAGCTTTGCAAGATAGGTGTTGACTCTTGAGAACAGGGCCACTCCTATGCTGAAGTTGCTTGACCAGAATAGAGTATTGCTGCCGTCCTTGCAGAGATCCTGCATCTCCTGGCAGTGGTCTGCCATCCATCCTGTACTGCCGCTAACTACTTTGACTCCGTTCTTGAAGCATTTCATGATGTTTCCGTAAGCCTGGGTAGGAGCGGTAAACTCAATTGCCACATCGGCACTCTTGAACTCGGGGCTGTCAAAATCCTGCGGGTTGTCAATATCTATCCTGCAAACGACATCGTGACCACGTGACAGAGCTATCTTCTCTATCTCGTGGCCCATTTTGCCGTAACCTATAAGTGCTATCTTCATAAATTAAAACATGCTTTCAGTGTTATCCTGAACGTGCTGGAGAATACTGCTGAATTTGTTGTCAAGTTTTGTTGCTGACATATCCTGCCAGAGAGCATACTGATCAGCATTGAGAGCTTTCTTGTAACGCTTCTCGTATTTGGCAATGATTTGGTCATATGTTTTTTTTGCAGTTGCTGTATCAAACTGAACGTTGGTGGGAGTAGTCTGCATACCGCCCATCATATTGCCACGTCCGCGGAATCCGCCGTTCTGCATCATTTGGAACTCTCTTACAGACATCTGCAGGTTGCGGCATATCTCCTCAAACTCCTGAGCATAAAGCTTGACCATTTTGTCCAACTGCTTCTCAGTCAGATCCAGACGTCCTGCAACGTCCTGGATACGGGCATTGGCGATAGAGTCTGATTCCAACTCATAGAAAGGTTTTTCCATTCCGCCCATCGGGCCACCCATCGGGGGACGACCACCCATAGGAGGACGGCCACCCATAGGCTGTGCTGATGCAATAACTGCTACAAGGCATGCTGCGATTGTAAAGATAAGTTTCTTCATTGTCCTTAATTTCTTTAAGATATTTGGTAGTAAAAGCAAAGATACTCTTTCCAGTTATGCGCCGGAAAGAGTATCTCTAATATGTTAAGTTCTAAGATTAGAGCTTGGGTCCGGCAGCAACGAGTTTTTTACCAGCCTCATTGCCTTCGTACTTCTTGAAGTTCTTGATGAAACGTCCGGCCAGATCCTTAGCCTTCTCCTCCCACTCAGAAGCGTTAGCGTAAGTGTCGCGAGGATCAAGGATTGCAGGATTTACATTAGGCAGAGCTGTGGGAACCTCAAAGTCAAAGTACGGGATCTTCTTGGTCTGAGCCTTCAGGATGCTGCCATCCAGAATAGCGTCGATGATACCACGTGTATCAGGAATTGAGATACGCTTGCCTGTGCCGTTCCAACCGGTGTTAACCAGATAAGCCTTGGCACCGCTCTTCTCCATCTTCTTAACCAGCTCCTCGGCATACTTGGTAGGATGCAGCTCAAGGAATGCCTGGCCAAAGCAAGCAGAGAATGTAGGAGTGGGCTCGGTGATACCGCGCTCAGTACCGGCCAGCTTAGCGGTGAAACCTGACAGGAAGTAGTACTTGGTCTGCTCGGGGGTCAGGATTGATACGGGAGGCAGTACGCCGAATGCATCGGCTGACAGGAAGATAACGTTCTTGGCGTCAGGACCTGCACTCTTGCCGTTTACCTTCTGGGCAATCTTGTCGATGTGATCAATAGGATATGATACGCGAGTGTTCTCGGTAACGCTCTTGTCAGCGAAGTCAATCTTACCGTTCTTGTCAACGGTAACGTTCTCCAGCAGAGCATTGCGCTTGATGGCACCGTAGATGTCGGGCTCGTTCTCCTTGCTCAGGTTGATAACCTTAGCGTAGCAGCCGCCCTCCAGGTTGAATACGCCCTCGTCGTCCCATCCGTGCTCGTCATCACCAATGAGAAGACGCTTAGGATCGGTTGAAAGGGTGGTCTTACCTGTACCTGACAGACCAAAGAATATAGCGGTGTTCTTACCCTGCATATCAGTGTTGGCTGAGCAGTGCATTGAAGCGATACCCTGCAGAGGCAGATAGTAGTTCTGCATTGAGAACATACCCTTCTTCATCTCACCACCGTACCAGGTGTTGATGATAACCTGCTGGCGTGATTTTGTGTTGAAGGCAACGCATGTATCTGAGTTCAGACCCAGCTCCTTGTAGTTCTCAACCTTAGCCTTGCTGGCGTTGAAGATAACAAAGTTGGGCTGGAACTTCTCAAGCTCATCAGCTGTGGGCTGGATGAACATGTTCTTAATGAAGTGAGCCTGCCATGCAACCTCAACGATGAAGCGAACGGCAAGACGGGTAGCCTCGTTTGCACCGCAGAAAGCGTCAACTACATAAAGCTCCTTGTTTGAAAGCTCCTTAATGGCAATCTCCTTAACCTTTGCCCAAACCTCCTCAGACATTGGGTGGTTATCGTTCTTGTACTCATCAGATGTCCACCATACATTGTTGTGACTCTCGTCGTTGTCAACGATGTACTTGTCCTTAGGAGAACGACCGGTAAATACGCCAGTCATTACGTTAACTGCACCGAGTTCTGTCTCCTGACCTTTGTCATAACCAGTCAGGCCAGCCTTGGTCTCCTCCTTGAAGAGGAACTCATACGAAGGATTGTGTGCAATCACGGTTGAACCGTTGATTCCGTACACGCTTAAATCGATTTTTGCCATTGTTTTATGTGTTTGATTGTTACTAAACTCTGCAAATTTATAGCCGGTTTATAAGGGCTTCTGAAAGCACCCTTGTAAACCGGCTACAAAAGTAACTCCTTTTTGAGGGATAGAGAAATCCGAAAAGCCTTTTTACTTTATCAAAAGTATTATTTAATATTTGATAACAAAACTACTTATTTCCACTTGTAGTTGTTTCGCCACAGGCCGGGCAGGAAGTGGTAGTAGAGGAGGTGGCGCCAGGTTACCAGGTCGTGGGCTCCGGGAGCGTCATCATCGTATTCATGCTCAACGCCAAGCTCGGTAAGCTGGTTGTGCAGGGTGGTATGACGGCCCATCATGCCTGTCTCATACTGGCCGCCGCCTACAAAGAGGTAGTCAATCTTCTTGTTGACATCGGGTTCCTTGATGGCGGGTGTCTCGTCAAGACCTATGGCTGCGCTCAGCAGACCGGCCGATCCGAATACGTCCAGATTCCTGAATGCTACATACTGGGTCATACGGCCGCCCATTGAAAGACCGCTAAGTGCGCGGGCATGCTTGTCCTTGATGCAGCTGTAGTGTGACTCGACGAACGGGATGATGTTGTCAATCAGGTCTCTCTCAATCATAGGGAATGCCAGCTCGGTGTGCTGCGGATGACTGCGGGTTACCATCTGGTCGTTGGGGAATACAACGATCATCTCACGTGCCTTACCCTCGGCAATAACATTGTCCAGGATCCAGTTGGCCCGTCCGTGCATGATCCAGGTCTCGGTTAGGTCGCCCGATCCGCCCATAAGATAGAGTACGGGGTACTTTTTCTTGGGATCGTAGTTGGCCGGGGTATACACAATCAGGTCACGCAAGCCATTTGTTACGTTTGAGTAGTAGTAATGGGTTGTCCATGAACCGTGAGGTACATCGGGCTTGGGATCATACCATGCGGGCTCGTCGCCGTGAACAAAGAGCATACTGAACGACGGCATGGCTGCATGTCCGGTGAACTGGTTGTTGGCATCGATATTCTGAACTCCGTCAATGATGATGTAATAGAGATAAATCTCAGGAGCCAGAGGGCCGATGGTCAGTTCCCATACACCGCGTTCACCCTTGGTAAAGTTGGGGCGCTGGCGGTTGTTGCCTACAAACATTGAACCGGTAAGCTGCACTGTCTGGGCATTTGGAGCCATCACACGGAATGTAACGGTGTGGTCATCATGAACCTCGGGTGAGAGAACCCTTGCGTTATAGGGAAGTATGCCCTCAGGCTCGGTGCGCTGAGGGTCATACTGTATGTTTACTCTTGACTGCTGTGCCATCAGGGGCAGAGCGGCCAACAACAATGTTGAAAGGAACAGTGAACGTTTCATTACTTGAACAGCTCTTTAACGGTGAGTTCCAGGTAGTCGCGGCAGTTCATCCAGGTGTGGCCGCCCTCCGGGTTGTAGAAGGTGTGCTTGAGGCCTCCGTCGGTCAGATACTTGTCAAGACCTTGGGATGCTGTGATAAGTCCGTCCTCCTTTCCTGTGCCGATGAACATGAATTTGAGCTCCTTCTTGAGTTTCTTGATGGGTTGGTATGTGCCGTTGTTGAAGTTGGTCTCATACTCCTTGGCGTCCTGCATACCGATAGCGGGTGCAAAGGCTGCCACGTAGTGGAACTTGTCAGGGTTACCGAATCCTGCAGCCAATGTCTGACGGCCTCCCAGTGAGAATCCTGCGATTGCGCGGTTATCGGCATTGTTTATAACGTTGTAATTCGACTCGATGAAAGGTATTACCTCCTCGATGAACTCCTTGGTTGTGAGCTTGGTGTCCATGGGATCATAAGCTTCGGCCTTGCCCTGGGCAATCATCTCGGGATAGGGGTTTGCATAAGGCATTACAACAATCATGCGCTTGGCTTCGCCCTTAGCTATCATATTGTCCAGAATGTTGTTCATCTGGCCTACCTTGAACCATGTCTCGTAGGTATCGGTCATACCGTGTATCAGATAGAGAACGGGAAGTTTTTCGGTGCCCTTGGGATCATATCCTGCGGGAGTATAAACACACATGGGACGCTCTACGCCGCATGCCTTTGAGAAATAGTAGCGGTATGATACCTTGCCGTGGGGTACATCCTGAATATCCTGTACGCTGGGTTCGGCACCGCGTACGTCAACAAGGCTGTTCTTGAAGTTCTCATTGGGGAACAGGTGCATGTTGTTGGGATCGGCAATCTGTGTGCCGTCAATGATGAATGAGTACGGGTAGATATCCGGTGCGGGAGGAGTCACGGTAATGCTCCATACTCCACGGTCATCCTTCTCCATGGGTTTGCGGCCGCACATCTGGCAGTCAAGTTCTACCTTCTGTGCATCGGCGGCCTGGCAACGGAATGTTACTGTACCGTCAGCGTTGTACTCGGGTGACTTTACGCCTGCGGGGAACAGACTTGTCATGAGTGATCCTGTAAGACGTGAGGGCTCTGCGCCGCCCAGCTTCTCCAAACGTACCTTTTCGGCCTCCTCAAGGCTCATGCTCTCAGCAACAGCCTTGTCAATGATTGCCTGATCCTGGAAGAGCAGGGGGAATGACTTCTCGAGCCAGTAACGGGCGTTCATCCAGGTGTGGCCGTATTTGTCGTGAGTAAATACCTTTACGTTCTTGATGTTATGACGGTCAAGCATCTGCATCAGGTCTTTTGAGTTTCCATAGAGGAAGTCATCGGTACCGATACCCAACCAGAACAGATGTACCTTCTTGTTGAAGGCCTCTGAATCCTCGAACTGGCTGTCGCGAACCTGAGTGAAAGAGCTGTATGAGCACAGGTATGAGAACTTGTCAAGGTTTGCAAGTCCGATGGCCATACCCTGGTTACCGCCACGAGAGAAGCCGCCGATACCGCGATGATCGGCATCGTTGATGGTGCGGTAGTTGCTCTCTACAAAAGGCATCAGGACATCGGTGAAATCGGCGTTGAAGTTGTAGCCTCCGCCCATGCCGAAGCCACCCATTCCACCACCGAATCCGCCCATGCCACCCTGGCGCTGCTGCTGGGGCTGACGCTCGGTCTTGAGAAGTGTGGCGTTACCATAGGGAAGTACCAGGATCATCTCCTTGGCTTTGCCCTCGGCAATCAGGTTGTCAAGGATAAGGTTCATTTTACCAACTTTGAAGTATACCTCCTCAGTATCGGTAGTACCGCTGATAAGGTACATTACGGGATATTGTTTGTCCTTGTTCTTGGGGTCATCATAGAACGGCGGGGTGTAAACAATTACCGGGATGAACATGTTGAGTCCGGGCGACCAGTAATTCAGGTAATCCACGCTGCCGTGGGGAACATCCTTGAGGGCACTCAGCTTGTCGGCGCGCATATCAAGAAGGCTGTTCTTGAAGGTCTCGTTGGGGAACCACTCGGCGCACTGGGGGTCCATTACGCTGATACCGTCAACCTCAAAATGATAGGGGTAGATGTCGGGCTCTGCGGGGCCGATGGTTGCGGTCCATACGCCGTTTGCACCCTTGGTCATGTCAACGCTTTCGCTGAACTGGGTCCATACCTTTACGCTTTTGGCGTTGGCGTTACGATAGTTTAAAGTCACGGTGTTATCAGGGTTGATAACTGTTGACGGGGCCTGCTGCCACCATGCGCCCTGAGCAAACGCATTTACGCAGGCGGTGGCCATAAACAAGGCCGTAATTGTCTTGAATGAGAGTTTTTTCATATTCATAAATATAATGTATAAGTCATTAATAATCCTCTGGGTACGGTCAGTGCCAGGTTATGTCCGCGGGACATTGGGCCGCGGGCCCCTTCGGGGAAGGCATATTCCATAAGCACATTGCCGAAATCATTTATGTTGTAACACATAAGATTCAGACTCATGTCATGTCCGTGCATCCGCCACTGTCCGCGTACATGGAGATCGAAATTGAATATTCCGCTTTCCCTGCATCCGAAATTATTGTCAATGGGATTGATTCCGCGGCTGGTTGCCGGTAATATCTGAACCTGACTGCCTCCGGCCTCATCGGTCTTGACAAAGGTATTGAAATAACTGAAAGGTTGGCCGTCGGTCCACTTGAAATTGAGTCCGCACTGGATGGCTTTGCTGATATTATATGCAAAATAGGTGCGGAATACATAGGCTTTATCCTGATCGACACGTCCCCAGGACTGATAATCTTTTTCCTGATCCTCCAGTACGGTAAACGTATTGGGATTTGCTGTCGATTCGCTCAGGCACAGATAATCATTTGTCTCAGGGCCGAATCCCAATGCCGTTGGAGCAGCGCCCATCATGGATTGCCATGATATCATGCACATGAACCGCGTGCCGGTATAGGTATAACGGGTGAGCTGTGACACAAAAAATGGTGAGCGGGTCATGAATCCCGGACCTTTCAACTCATCCGGGAAGTCCTGTACCACATATTCCTTGACTCCGCAATTCTGATACCATATCCCGTCTTCCCAATAACCAGCTTGGTCCGATCCGTCGGCAAACGATGTCATCCATGTATTGGAATACTTCCTTACAACCTGGTTGAGCATTATCTCATGAACACCAGACTCAGACCTGAACCGAAACTGGAGGGGTATCTCAAGTGTCACGTATGTGGGCTGGTGCAGATTATCGGCATAGTTGTGGTACTTGCCACCTGATGTCTCATACACCCTTCCGTCATCATAATAGGCCGTTCCGTTCAGATAATCATTTGAGAAGTATCGCAGTGTCTCAATAGTGTAAGGAATCCTGTCATATGAAAGGTCCAAACCTGCCTGGAACCAGTTTAGGGGCTTCCAGTCAAACGACAACTCTGACTGAACGCCCGGAGACACTTTGCTTTTTTCTTTGAGCAGTATTCCGTCAAGCGTGAGATTCAAATCTGTTTTCAATGACAGTCCATCTGTCAAAGTATATTTTGTTTCGATCCCGAAGGTATTCTCCAGAATTCCTCCGGCAAAGGCATTGCTTTCCCACTGATATCTGTACAAAGGCGTTTCGACGGGTGCAGCTGTGTGCCTCATATAGACCTCATTACTGAATGTGTTTTGCGTAGGATTGAAAAGAATCAGACTGTTGAATCCGTCGTATTTCCATTCTATCCCGGGTATAATAGTGTATCTCCAGCTGACAGGTAACGACAACTCATGTGTATTCCCGTCAGGGCTGTACGGATAGAGCGACTCTCCGTCCTGGTCTATCACATTGCGGCGAAATTCAAGATTACGGTGTCTTGCCAGACTTGTAGTCCATGTGATGCCGCCTGTAAGGTGATCCTTCCTGGCATAAAGAGATGCTCCGTATGTATCCAGTTTTACTGTTTCATCGGGATTCAGATAAAATTCGGCACCGTAGTTGTCCTGTCTGGAAATGTTTACTAGATATCCCAAACAGTCAAGCCCGGAGCCGGATGGCAGATATCCGTCCATCTGTACGCTAAATGAAGATGCATCATACAGAGGATTGTCGTCAATGAGCCCGTCGCGGTCATAATTCGGAAACTCTCTCTGGCGGAAATCAGCTGCAATATGCTGACGGTATCGGTTTCCGTCCTTACCGGTAAGTGTTTTGGTTATATCAAAGGTGCCTGCCGTACGGACACGTTGACGTGCGGTCAGGGAGTTTGTCTTGTAAAGGTCATCACTTCCGCTACCATGCATAATACGTACTATATCTTCCGATAAGTGATTGATACCGCCTATACCTCCGTGGTTCAATGATACTTTTGCATAGTCACGGGCATCATGGTCAAGCGTATAACTGATTGCTGAACTGCGCGTATCAATTACCAATCCGTATTGCTGCAGATCAGGACGATATGGGGTGCTTCCCGTCTGGAAACGGCTGTTGATGCGGAATCCGTTCAGGTAAAACCTGTTCTGCCGGTACGAGTTTCCGTCAATGGAAAAGATAAGTTGATCCCCTTCACTCCACTGACCCACATGGACATCCTGATAGATTACATGGTCATTCAGAGCTTCGAGGTAATGAACCTGGTTGCCCTGATGATACCATTCCTTGAAAAAGTTAGTGGAAACCGTATCCTGTCCTGTAATGTCCGGGCACAGTAAAACACATAACATCAGTGTCAATGTTGCACGTAATCTCATAGACTGTGTTTTTTCAGGATATCATAATACCATACTATTCCGGCCCTGATTCTGTGATACGGGAAATCCCGGGCTCCATACTGATATGATGCATCGAACTCCAGATTGCCCATGCGGTATCCTATTTCAGACCGGAGTACCATCGGTCTGTCATGGGCTATGTCTCCGCCATTGCTGGCATTATGTTCCCATCCGCTGTATCCGCACCATGATGCACTCAAATAGAATGTGCTTACGTTCAAACGGGCCATCAGTCCGTACATGACAGCGTCGTTCTGACGCCCGTTATCGGTTTGCCAGCAGAGGAACCCGCCTTGCAATGCTGTTCTAAGAGTTATGTTTGAGCCAATATTGAAAGATTTGCCAAACGTGCTGTCAAAAAAATAACCGGGGCTGTCATAGTATCGGCCCAAATGCCATCCGTCATCGGAAGCTGATTTCAAGACGGAACGAATGACCAGTGAAGGCATCCGGGCTCCTTCCTTGATGGCCAATATGTCCACGCTTACATATGCGTCGCCTACGGTATGTCCGCTGCGTATATCATAGCTGTTTACTGCGGGTTCAAGACGACATTCCTGAATACTGCGGTCGCTGTTGCGATACCATTCAATCGGGTTCATCCAAAGGCTAAGGTTCGCCCTGTCAGTAAATAACGGAATGTTTGCCCGGATAAAGATATCAGTTGTGCGGTCCCCCCTGTAACCGGGTTGGTATTCTCCGTCCAGTTCCAATCTGAGATGATCATAAACCGTTCCGTCATTCATATCCGGAACGGGAAACGCGTTAGGACCGAAATAGTATGGTGAAATCAGTGTTGCAGTATGACGGTCATCCCTTTCAAGCGGAGTCTGTGCCGTCATCTTGAGTGACGGCAACAGCATAAATGCTGTCAGGACGGCAGCTGCAAAGGATAACTTTCTCATATTTGCAAAGGTATGTATTTTTTGTCAAATGAATTGTGGATGTAGCTTTACAATAATATACGGAATTCATTATATTTGCGTCACTATAACCTATGCAATAACGACAAAAAAATACACAAATGGAAGTAATCGATTTCAACAAACAGAACAGTATCCTGAACCAGTTCATCGCCGAAATCCGTGATGTGAACATTCAGAAGGACCAGATGCGTTTCCGTCGTAATCTGGAGCGTATCGGCGAGATTATGGCACTGGAGGTCAGTAAAAAGCTTAACTATGTAACCAAGGATGTGCAGACTCCTCTCGGAGTTTCAACAATCAATGTACCTGAGGAGGATATAGTTCTTGGAACCGTATTCCGTGCCGGACTGCCTCTGCATCAGGGCTTCCATAACTATTTCGATCACTGCGAGAACGCATTCGTATCAGCATATCGTAAATACCTGGATGAGGTTAATTTTGATGTTCATATCGAGTATATGGCATCACCAAAACTTGATGGCAAGACTCTGATTCTGGTTGACCCGATGCTGGCTACCGGTAACAGTATGTACCTGGCATACCGCGCCTTGCTGCTCAAGGGAACTCCTGCCCGCATTCATCTGTGTTCAGTTATTGCAGCTCAGGCAGGTGTTGATTATGTAACCAAAATGTTCCCGCAGGATATCACCACTTTGTGGTGTGCCGCAGTCGATCCCGAACTCAACAGCCACGCCTACATCATTCCTGGTCTGGGTGATGCCGGTGACCTTTGCTTCGGCGAGAAATAGTACCATTGGGGTCAGACCCCAATGGTATCATTTGCGCGTCATCCAGACCTCCATATTGCCGTTGCCCCGGTGGGCCCAGGCGTAATAGGGAATGAGACGTAATTTGACTTCACGTGCGCGGCTTACGTTGCCCGTGAAGTTGTCAAATGCGGTGGTCTCAAGGGCATCCATCTCATAATCACGGCCTTCGACAGTCATTTTGGTGGGTACCACCTGGAACTGAGAGTTGACCGGAAGTGCGGTGCTCAGGACGTTGAAATCATTATCGGCCCATTCGGCGCAATAAACCAGCGGTCCGCGTTCAACTGCAATCTTGCCGCGGTCCTCGGTAACCTGACGGTGAGCCATTACAATGCGGGGCTCCATATCAAAGTGAATTGTCACCTTGTCGCCCTTTTTCCACTTGCGGTCTATTCCAAAGTATCCGTTTTCAAGTGTGGCCGATACCTCCTGGCCGTTAACCATTACAGTATATCCGGGTTGCTTGCCATCTGCATAACGATAAAGGTCGGTGGGAACAACCTCATTGCGCACCCAGCCGGGAATTCTGATGTTCAGGCAGAACTGTCCCGGTGTCTTGTCGATGGTTATGTTCACATTACCGTTCCAAGGATAGCCGGTTGTCTGAGTCAGCTGAAGGTTCTTGCCTGCAACCTTGGTGTTAAGGGTGTTTGACATAAATAGGTTCACAAACACTTTGCTGTCTTTTACTGCATAGACATACCCGGGGACAGACGGGATGAACCTGCATATATTGCTGGGGCAGCAGGCACAGCCGAACCATGCCTGACGCTGATGTTGTCCGTGGCTCTCAAGCGGGTTGGGATAGAAGAAACCTCCTCCGTCCAGACTAACGCCGCTAATTACGCCGTTGTAAAGTGCACGTTCCAGCACATCCATGTACTTAGCATCGCCGTGAAGCAGAAACAGACGGTAGTTGGTGTAGACGTTTGCTATTGCGGCGCAAGTCTCGCAGTATCCGTTCATGTTGGGCAGGTCATAGTTCTGTGTGAAACCTTCAATGCCTCCCGTTGAGCCGATGCCTCCGGTCAGGTACATCTTCTTACCTACCATGTTTTCCCAAATGCGGTCAATGGCATCAATATAGGACTTGTCGCCCGTGAGTGCGGCTACATCGGCCATACCTGAATACATATAACCGGCACGTACCGCGTGACCTACAGCCTCATCCTGCTCAATGACCGGTTTGTGTGACTGGTCATATGTGTCTTTGCGTGCGGTCTTGCCCTTGTTGTCAAGGAATAGTTTGGCCTCGTCAAGATATTTCTTATCACCTGTTACCAGATAGAGTTTGGCAAGCGCCATTTCGGCAATCTGATGTCCGGGTACAATAACTTTCTGGCCTTCGCCGTAACCAATTTCGCGGCATACGCAGTCTGCATATTTGATTGCAATGTCCAGAAACTTGCGGCTGCCTGTGGCTTGATAGTGGGCTATGGCTCCCTCAACCATATGTCCCAGGTTATAGAGTTCATGGCTGCCGCCCTCTTCGTTTGACCAGCGTGTAGGACCGGACCAATCGTGCGGATGGGCGGGGTTCATGGTGCGAGCGGTATAAAGATAACCGTCGGGCTCCTGTGCGGCTGCAACTATATCCAGCACGCTGTCAATGTATGCCTCCAGTTTCTTGTCGGGATAGGTCTGGAGCAGATAACTGGCACCCTCAATAGTCTTATAGACATCAGTATCATCAAACGGGAACTGCGTGGGGCGGTAGTTGCTGCTGTTGTCTCCACGTGCGGCCTCGGCCATCTTGGCGGCAGCGTTTTTGAAATTGGTATAACGGTCTGTCTCCTCACACTTGCTGAAAGCCAAAGGAATTGTAACCTCGCGACTCTGACGGATGCGGTCACCCCAGAAGGTTTCGGGTGCAACCTTGACCGATGTAAAAGGCACATTGTTTATGGGATAAGCCGGTTTGTTCTCTTTTGCTGCAATAAAGCATAGTCCTAATGCAATGGCTGCTAAAGGAATGGTGATTTTACAGATAGTTCTCATACTCAATATTTCATTTCTTGCAAACATAAGCAAAAAAGCAGTATCTTCGCGGCCGAATAGGTTGAAAACCTGTTTGCCCTTGTAGTTCAATGGATAGAACGGAAGTTTCCTAAACTTTAAATCCGAGTTCGATTCTCGGCGGGGGTACAAAAAAGGCGGTCTCGATGACCGCCTTTTTTGTATCATTATCTCTTATATCAGGATTAATCGTTGTTCAGTATGAGAAGTGAACCTGATTTTGAGTCCTGGCCGGGGAGATTTATGACTGTTGTTGCCTTTGGTACGAGTATCAGTTCCCAGACATCGGCATCGTCAGAAACTTCGACGCCGTCAACGATGGTAGGAGTGTAAAACATGAAGGATGTCAGTTTCTCGGCCATTATCAGGCTTTGTGCTTCAAACTTTATGCTGGATTTGGATGAAGCCAGTTCTACATCCGAATATGAGACTCCGTTTCTTTCTATTTCGCCACCGATTTTCAGAGTATAGGTGCCATCGGCAAGACGACCGGTCTTATCGCCTGTAATCACTATTTCACCGTTTCCTTTTACAATGAAATTTTCGATATCAACAGACTCTTTGGGCATCCATCCCAGGTCAATGCCTTGTAACACCATCTTTTCTCTCTTAATTACAGAAGCTGTGTATTCACCCTTTTCCAATGATGTGACGGGCTTCAGAGCCAAACCTGATATTGAAGATTCAGGTCCTTTTGCTGTAAAATTGAGAGTCATAGGCTCGTGGAGTACAGATCCTTTAAGTGCAATCTTTCCGTCTCCTGCATTCCATTCTTCTTCTGATATTACAGGGAACACTACCTGGAACGGAGTCCTGATCCAGTCTCCGTGACGGTCAAAGTCCTCATCGGCCGGAACGCCTTCAATGCCCTTTGCCTTTATTACCTTGCCGTTACCCAGGGTAAGCGTGAAGTCGTTGCTTACATGGCCAGGGAATGAATGTGCGGCGTGGGTGTGCATCAGGCAGTTGACTACGGTCTTGTCCTCAAAGAAGTCAACACGGTCTGCGCGGAAATAATCCTTGACATCGTCATTGACATGGGTGGTCTTGAGGTTTTCGCTGACACCCAGGTTAATGGAACGGACATCGTTCATAAAGGTGTTGTCCTCGGTAACCTGAATCATCTTCTTGGTGTTGGTAGGACTGCAGTCGTAGAAATCTATTGTCTTCACGTCCTTGGGGATGGGCGGGAAATGCAGTGTCTGTACGAACACTCCCATTGTGGGGCTCCAGAAATAGTTGTCCTCGAATCCTTCCATGCCTTCACTCTTTGTGGCCTTGTAACGGACTCCGTTTACCTCTATCTCTGCATCTTTATAGCCTATCACCCACTGATACTTGGGACGTGTATATCCTGCGACAAGAATCAGTTCTTCGGGAGTATTGATAACTTCCCTTATGCTGTGACCGGAGCTCAGCGGATCATAGAATATCTTGGGGTTCTCAATGACCAGACCTTTTTTCTCATAGTCTGAGACCAGTCTGTCAAGACGTTTCTGAGCGGCCTGAATAGCATCAATGTTTCCGAACTCTTTCTCAAAACTGTAGTTCTTGGGGATGATGGTCACCATGTTATACATTAAATCAATGGTATCTGTAACCAATGAAACCTGATCTATTCCGCGTTTGAAAGCGGCTTGTGATATCTTGTCCACCTGCGATGTTGTCATGTCCTTGGGGAATATGGCTATACCGTGGCCGTCAAAGACATCGATCCAGTCCAGCATGAGGTTAATATCTCCTGTCACAGAGGGATTGTTGTTTTCTGCCATCTGTTTCAGTGAATCGGGCATAAACTGGCTTAACAGTGAGGCAAGATTCTGCAATATGGAATTATCTCCGTTTTCGCAGTTCATCTCGAATTTGAACTGGCCTCCGCCCAGGTCATAGATTGCAGGGCAACGGAACTCAGGCATGGTCATGCGGGTGAGCATCTCGTCGTTGTTGGCCACGTTGATGTGTATGCCTTTGTCGGCCAACTTACGTGCAAGCGGGTAAACGGTGCTCAGGTCTTGAACGGGCTCCATATAACGCAGGGTCATACGGGTTGTCTTGACCTTCTTGTACTTTGCCAGGTAGCCAGGTACTTCATCGGCTTTCATGTTGGCTGTCACTCCGTCAAAAGTCTGGACCTTTGCAGATCCGTCAGGGTAAATCCAGGTCTTGCCGTCTTCAAAGGCAGGCCAATGGAAATTCATGTCTTGTGCAACACTCATGGCTGTGTTAATTACAGCAAACAGGATTGCAAACAACGGGATGAACAGAGCTCTGAGTCTGTTCCATCTGTTAGATTCTTTTCTTTGCATCATATCTATACGTTTTTTAAGGTTGGTTTGTCTCAGCCAGCTTGTCATGGCATATCCGCGGCTCTCGGCCACAGCCTGAACCAGCATAAGTTTGTACTGGCGTGCATCGGCACCGGATTCCAGCACAGCGCGGTCAGCCTGGTATTCATGGATCATCTCAAGTTCTTTCTGCAACAGGAACATTACAGGATTAAACCACTGGAATACCTGCATCAGGTCTAAGAGTAGCAGGTCCAGCGAATGCGCCTTGTGCGCATGTGACATCTCGTGTTTCCACACTGCGGCATTCTCCTTTTGAAGCCACTCGTGAGGCATCATGATATAGTTCATCCAGTTCATGGGCTGTGAGATGTAGTCATTCTCTATCACGTCACATTCGTCCTGGCGGTCTGCATATCGGCCGCTCTTAATCACTTTGCGTACTGAAAGAAGTGATATCAGTTTCTTGATTGTTACATAGAGGAATCCGACGCACCAAACGGCAAACAGGATGATGGAAACAAGCCTGCCTCCGCTTAAGGTAGTCTTTTTCACCACGTCTGGCACAGGATTCTCTTCAGCTTGAACCCGGGCCGATATCTCTTCATCGGCAACGGGCAGCTGAACTGTAAGCGTCTCATCTGCATTAGACGGTAAGGTTGTGGCGTTTGATGTCATGGTACTAACGGGAGTAATATGAAAGATACTCCTGACATTATTAACCAAAGATATATTTTGAACATGGCAAACAGGGAGAATGAAGGCAATTGCTACTATCAGAAGCAGCATAGTACGGTTAAAACCGAGAAATGTCTGCTTGCTTAAGGTCAGTCTGTAAATGAGGTATAGTACAGCTGCAACCACGGCCACCTTTAGCTGATATATAAGAAATGCAATCATTGCTAAGGACTTTTATTTAATTTTCAGAATCAATCAGATTTATAAGTTCACGCAGTTCATCAACCGTAATCTTGTCATCCTTGACCAGGGCCGATACATGCTTGATATATGAATTGTCAAGACAACGTTTGTTAGGATCGCCATTGAACGTCTCATTGTAATCCTGCCACTCTATCTTATAGAAGTAGCGGTAACCCGTTCCCTCTTTGCGATGGTCCAGGAATCCGTTGCTTTCAAGCATACGAACCTGAGTTGATACGGTGTTGATGTGTGGTTTGGGTTCCGGCATAAGTTCCCGGACCTCGCTGGTGGTCATTGCTCCGTTTTTCCAGAACAACTCCATGATTTCCAGTTCTTTTTTACTTAATTTTTTCATATTATTTATTGCAATAAACTATAGTTCACTTATAGTTGACGATGCAAACATACAACAATATTTTTATAATCCAACTATAGTTCAACTATTTTTTTCAAAAAATTTTCGTTTTACACAAAAAGGTGCCATTGGGGACGGTTCTGTTTGGCACCTATTTGCTAAATAAAAAACAGCGACGTCATAGTACGTCGCTGTTCATTTTGTGGTTTCTATAAATAGGTGCCAAACAGAACCGTCCCCAATGGCACCTTTGGTACTATTTTACCTCCCAGATGTCGTTGGTTTCAAGGAGCTCGGCGAAGTTGTGGTACTTCTTGGCTGCCTTGACCTCCTCAATCTGAGCTGTTACTGCATCGTCGTAGGTGGGAGCCTCGACATCGCGGATAACGCCCAATGCTACGGGGAATCCGTCACCGTCGCCCATCAGGGCAAGCTTGAGCTGCAGTGTGTTGTCCTGGCAGTGGGCATCGTGTACAAGGATATCCTTCAGGGTGATACCATTCTCGCCAATCTTTACGACCTTAAGGCCGAATCCCTCTTGAACCAGTCCGAACTCGTTGTTCTCACCGAATACCAAGGGCTCACCATGCTTTACGTAGATGGCGTTCTTGGCGCGGCCCTCCTTATTATATACTGCATCGTGAGTTCCGTTGTTGAATATCACGCAGTTCTGCAGGATCTCGCAGACCGATGCACCCTTGTGGTTGTAAGCGGCCTTGAGGATATCGACTGTACCGGGAGCATCGGTGGCAACGGCGCGGGCAAAGAAATGGCCGCGTGCACCAAAGCAGAGCTCTGCCGGACGGAAAGGATCCTCAACGGTGCCGTAGGGGCTTGACTTGCTCACGAAACCGCGTGGAGAGGTAGGTGAGTACTGACCCTTGGTAAGACCGTAGATGCGGTTGTTGAGCAGAATCATGTTCAGGTTGATGTTACGGCGGTTGGCGTGGATGAAGTGGTTACCTCCGATAGCCAGTCCGTCACCGTCGCCCGATACCTGCCATACGGTCAGGTCAGGGTTGGCAACCTTGCAACCGGTTGCGATGGCGGCTGCACGGCCGTGGATGGTGTTCATTCCGTATGTAGCCATATAGTGGGGCAGACGGCTTGAGCAACCTATACCCGATATTACTGCTGTATTGTATGGAGCTACTCCGATTTCGGCCATAGCCTTGTGCAGTGATGCCAGGAAGAAGTGGTCACCGCATCCGGGGCACCAACGGGGCTGTCCCTTCTTGAAATCTTGTGCTGTATATTCCATAGTTCTGTGTGTTTACTTGTTAAGGATTTCGTTGAAAGCGTTGACTAACTCTTCAACCACAAACGGCTGACCCTTTACCTGGTTGAACTGATATGGAACCAGCCCGTCAACCTTCATACGCAGGAATGCGGCGAGTTGACCCATGTTCTGCTCAGCCACAACCACCTTCTTATATTTCTTAAGTACTTGAGCGGCATTCTTGGGCAGCGGGTTGATGAACTTGAAGTGCGCATGAGCAACCTTCTTGCCTTGGGCGCGAAGCTCATCCATAGCGGCACGCAAGTGTCCGTAAGTACCACCGAATCCTACAATCAGCAAGTCTGCATCATCTACATCACCTATTACCTCAAGATCAGGAACCTGGATGTTGTCAATCTTCTGCTTGCGCAGATGTGTCATAAGGTCGTGGTTCTCAGGATTGGTGCTGATGGCGCCGGTCTGACTGTCTTTTTCCAGACCTCCAAGTATATGGGTGAATCCCTCACGACCGGGAACGGCCCAGTAACGTGTACCGTTTTCGGCACGCATATAAGGAGTCCATTTGCCCTTGAGTTCCTCAGGAACATAAGGCGGATTGATTGCGGGGTAATCAGCCAGGTTAGGCAGTTTGAATGCTGCAGAACCATTGGCTACGAAAGCATCGGTAAGCAGGACAACCGGAGTCATGTGCTCCAGAGCCATCTTACTTGCCTGATAAGCTGCATCGAAGCAGTCAACAGGTGATGTGGCTGCAATGACAGGCATAGGGCTCTCACCGTTACGACCGAACAGAACCTGAAGAAGGTCTGTCTGTTCTGACTTGGTGGGCAGACCTGTTGCAGGACCGCCGCGTTGTACATCCAGAACTACTAGAGGCAGCTCCATGATGACAGCCAGGTTCATGGCCTCGGACTTAAGGCAGATACCGGGACCTGAAGTTGATGTAACAGCCAGAGCACCGGCAAATGATGCACCTACGGCCGATGAGCAACCTGCAATCTCATCTTCGCACTGAACGGTGGTAACACCCAGTGACTTGTGCTTGGACAGTTCATGCAGAACATCGGTGGCGGGAGTGATAGGATATGAACCGAGATAGAGCTTTAGTCCGGCCTTCTCGGCAGCGGCAATGAAACCGTATGCTGTAGCCTTGTTACCGGTGATATCCATATAACGGCCTGGTTCCTTCTGCTTTGACTCGATACGATATACGTTCATTGCACTGCTGTGAGTGTTGTGACCGTAATCATAACCTGCCTGGATAACCTTGATGTTGGCCTCGGCCAGCTCAGGTTTCTTGGCGAACTTGTCACGCAGATAGTTGAATGCAATCTCTATATCGCGGCTGAAGAGCCAGCAAACCAGACCGAGAGCGAACATATTGCGGCATTTGAGAACAGCCTTGGCATCCATACCTGTATCGGCAAGTGCATCCTTTACCATTTGGGTAAGTGGGCATGCTATTACGCGATCAGGATCAACGCCCAGTTCTGCGAGCGGATCTTCTGTCTGGAAAGCGGCCTTTTCAAGGTCTGACTTCTTGAAAGCGTCTGTGTCAATGATAATAGTGGCGTTGGGCTTGGCATACTTGAGTTGGGTCTTGAGAGCGGCAGCATTCATAGCTACCAGAACATCACACTGATCACCCGGTGTATAAACCTTACCTGCACCTATATGTACTTGGAATCCCGATACGCCTGTGAGCGAGCCTTGCGGGGCGCGGATATCGGCGGGATAATCCGGGAAAGTACTGATACTGTTTCCTACTGTAGCCGAAACAGTGGAGAAGATGTTGCCGGCCAGCTGCATTCCGTCACCGGAATCGCCCGAAAAGCGTACAACAACCTGATCCAATTCTTTAACTGTCATAACTTTTGTATAGCGTTTATTAATTCTGCATATCAAACGGACGCAAAAATACAAGAATATTCCATTTAATATTCAGTTTTAAACCTATTTAGTAGACAAAATGTATAATATTTTTAAAAATGCAGTATATATACAACAATTTATGCGGCGAATATACAAAAATAAAGTCCGGTTTTAGCCGGACTTTATTTTGGGGTATTTATGTTTAATCAGAATCCGAAACCTCCGAATCCACCCATTCCACCTCCTGAACCGAAGTTAACGGTAGCTGAATGCTGTGCCTGTACGGGAGTACCATCCTCAGTTTCGGCAGGAATCCAGTCGGGCATTACCATTACTGTACGCAGGGCTTCCTGATCCATAATGTAAATCTCCACGTCATTAACTACTGCGTGATTGGATATTACGGGATTAATGACGGCACCATCAGTATCTATCGTAAATGATACTGTTGCACGACCATTGATTTTCTGGCTTTTGAGGTTTTCGGGATAGTTGGTGTTGTTACGTATGAACTGCTGCATAGCCTGATTTCCTCCCACAAATGTAGCTTGTGGCTTGGCCGGGCCTTGGGGTTGTCCGCCAGGTTGGCCTCCACCGGGAAATCCTCCGCCGAATCCACCCATTCCGCCGCCAAAGCCTCCGCCCGGGAAGCCTCCCATTCCGCTGCTGTTCTTGGATTCCTCAATCTGTTCGGCTGTGGGTTGCGGATCTATTCTCATGGGAACGCCCATACTGAGAACCTCCTTAAGTGAATCTATATACTGGGTGTAGTTGGGGAATTCAAGTTCTGACTTGAGCAATATGCGGTACCATTTCTTTGCGTCACGCAGGGCAACGGTATCGTTTTCCATACGCCATTTGCCAAGATTCATTGTACCAAGCCATGATTGGGCATTCAGAACCTGCTCGTCTTTATTGTTGACTTCGGATACTTTAGGATATGACTCAAGCATCTGTATGCCACCGGCTATGTAAGACGATTCCTTCTTGTATGAGCCATATTCGTAATAGAAACGGGCCAGCATTATTGTGGCTCGGTTATCGCCTCCCTTGACTGCTTTCTTAAGCCATTTTATTCCCTGTGAGAATAAACCGTCACTGGTAGGTTGACGTTTCCAGAATACAAAGAGGTAACTGCCCAGGTTGTATTGGGCCTCAACATGTCCCTTCTTGGCCGCGGCATCCAGCAAGTTCAGGCCAATCTCCATGTTAGGCTTTACATACTTGCCTGATATGCATTCCAAGCCCAGTAGGTTCATTGATTCAGGGTCATCTTTTATGACACCCTTTTTGTAATTTTCAATCACCTGTTTCATACCGGGATTGGTGATCTCAATCTTATCCATCTCGGCTTTGATTGAGTCGGTGTTGATTTTTTGTGCGAATGCCGGCATGAAGATAAAGACCGACATAACTATTGAAATAAGCCCTCTTCTCATTTGCATTAATTGTTTGTTCCTTACAAATATCGTAAATAAACTTTATCAGTAAACATTTATTCACAAAAAAATGGGGGAACCCCAGAGGGAACCCCCATTTAAATGAAGTTGCTATATATTATGCCTTTGCTGCAGCAATCTCCTCCTTCTCTTTCTTGGTCTTCTTCATAACCAGATAAGCGGTAGGAGCAGCTACGAACAGTGATGAGCATGTGCCGAACAGAACACCCAGAATCATTGCGAAAGCAAAGCTGCGGATGCTGTCGCCACCCAGGAAGAATATAGCCAACAGCACGATCAATGTACTTACTGATGTGTTGATGGTACGTGCCAGAGTGGTGTTCAGGGCATCATCGAACAACTGCTTGCGGTTACGCTTGGTGTAGAGACCGGTAAACTCACGGATACGGTCAAAAATAACCACCTTATCGTTGATAGAGTAACCGATAGCGGTAAGTACGGCACCGATGAATGTCTGGTCAATCTCGAGTGAGAACGGCATCCAGCCCCAGCAGATTGAATACATACCTATTATAATAAGGGTATCAAAGCAGAGGGCAAATATAGCGCCTACTGAGTAAGCCACATTGCGGAAGCGGATCAGGATGTACAGGAAGATGGCGATCAGAGCTAGGATCACTGAGATGATAGCACCGCGTGTGATATCCTCGGCGATTGAAGGACCAACCTTCTGTGAACTGATGATTGAACCTCCGTCACGGTTCTCACGATCGATGAATGTAGCAAGGGTCAGGTCTGAGCTGAGCTTGCCGGCTGCCTTGAGAGATGTGAAGAGGAATTCCTCAATCTCTGAATCGATGTTGTCGGACTCCTCATCGATACGGTAGTTGGTTGAGATACGGATGGTCTTGTGATCGGTACCCAGAGCGATAGCCTGGACATTGTCCTCGGTAATCACGTTCTGGAGAATCTCACGAACCTCTTCCGGCTCAACCGGCTCCTCAAACTGAACCACGAAGTTACGGCCACCGGTAAAGTCGATACTCTTGCTCAGTCCGCGGGTTGCAAGGAATGCAATGCAGATGATAGCTGCAACGCTAAAGATGACGAATGACTTCTTTGCAGCCTCCATGAACTTGACTGCAGTATTCTGCATCAGGTTCTTTGAGAACTTGGTGGTGAAGGTCAGGTTCTGGAGCTTACCCTTACCCAGGAAGTGCTCGTAAACTATACGTGTCAGGAACACTGCGGTAAAGAATGAGCAGATGATACCGATGATAAGCGTTGTGGCGAATCCGCGGATAGGGCCTGTACCGAAGTTGAACAGGATGATACCTGTTATGATTGATGTGAAGTTTGAGTCGAAGATAGCCGAGAAGGCGTTCTTGTAACCGTCTGTGAGAGCTGACTGTACGCTCTTGCCGCTCTTGAGCTCCTCCTTGGTGCGCTCATAGATAAGCACGTTGGCATCGACTGCCATACCCAGGGTAAGAACGATACCGGCAATACCTGACATGGTCAGAGCAGCTTGGAATGAGGTGAGGATACCCAGAGTGAAGAAGAAGTTGAGCAACAGGGCTCCGTTGGCAACCATACCCGGAATGAATCCGTATATGATGCACATGTATATCATCAGGATGATGAATGCGATGATGAATGATGTGAATCCCTTCTGGATTGACTCCTGACCGAGAGAAGGACCTACGATATCCTCCTGAACGATCTTTGCAGGAGCGGGCATCTTACCTGACTTAAGAACGTTGGCAAGGTCCTGAGTCTGCTCAACGGTAAAGTTACCGGTAATCTCGGAACGTCCGCCGGAGATCTCGCCGTTTACGCGGGGAGCACTGTATACATATCCGTCAAGTACGATAGCTATGCCACGACCGATGTTCTGCTTGGTGAGTGAAGCCCACTTACGTGCACCCTCGGTGTTCATGGCCATGCTTACACAGGGATTTCCGTGCTGGTCAAAGTCGGCCTTTGAATCAACAACAACATCACCTGACAGGTCGGCAAGACCATTCTTGTTATCGCTCTTGATGCTGTAAAGTTCATAGTATGAGTCAGTACCGTCCATAGGTGAAACACCCCACATGAACTTGAGGTCGCGAGGTATGATGGCCTTAGCCTCGGCAGTTGCGAGCAAACGGTTGACTTCGGCTGTATCTGTGTAGTGAGCTACACCGGCTGCCCAACTGTCACCATAGGGGTAGGGATTGAGGCGTGACAGCAGAGGATTGCTCTTGTGCAGAGCCTCGCGCTGAGCGGCTGTTACGCTTTGATCCTCGTCATCAGCCTTCTCAAGGAGCTGTCCTGCCAGATCACTCTGTGCCTCGTTTACTGTCTCCTCCTGTGCGGCGGCCTCTTCCTTAACCTCGGTAGGATTCTCATCGGCATATTTCTGAGCCAGACGGGCATCAATACGTGTCAGCACGTCCTGAATTTCAGAAACATTATAGGTCTCCCAGAATTCCAGGTTTGCTGAACCCTGAAGCAGCTTACGAACACGCTCGGGCTCCTTGATACCGGGAAGCTCTACCATGATACGACCCTGCTTGCCTGCCAGTTCCTGAATATTGGGCTGAGCTACACCGAAACGGTCAATACGGGTGCGCAGTACATTGAAAGAGTTGCCTACAGCGGCGTCAACCTCCTCCTTAAGTACTGATATGATCTCTTCGTTAGGAGTCTGTGAATTGATTTTCTCCTTGAGGTTTGAAGTAGCGAAGAAAGTACTCAGCTTGGCATCGGCACCGGCTATCCTTGCATACTCTTGAGCAAAGATGTCAATGAAGTTGTCCTGACTGCTGACTGAGCGCTTTTTGGCAGCGGCAAGAGTCTCGGTGAATACCGGATCCTGACTGTTGGCTGCAAGAGCCTTTACTACATCGGGTATCGAAACCTCCAGAATTACGTTCATACCGCCCTTGAGGTCCAGACCAAGACCGATCTGCATCTCACGGCACTCTTTGTATGAATAGATACCCAGCCAGACCTTTTTGTTCATTACAGAGTCAAGATAGGCCTGTTCATCCTGGCTCTGGGCAGCTTTGTTCTCAATGCTGCGGGTCTTGAATGTAAAGGAGAGATAGAACAGACAAACCACTGTCAGTGCTATCGCAAAAATCTTTACGAATCCTTTGTTTTGCATACTGTTTTATTGTTATTAAATTATTTGTGCACGTGTGCGTAAAATTTCAAGGGTGCAAATATAGAGATTTTTTTTGTCTGCCACATCATACTGATTCGATTTAACTGATTTTCCCTTCAAAAAACGTATCTTTGACTGTCTCTTGCAATGTTATGAAAAGAAGTCTTTTGTTTTTTCTGCCTCTGTTTCCGGTCATTATGACTGCGCAGAGTCTGCCTGATTGGGAAAACCCCGCTGTTTTGGGCATCAACAAACTCCCTTATCACGTTACATTGGGAAATCCGTCAACTCATAGGAGTAATCCCGAGATCACCTATCTGGACGGAGTATGGAAGTTCCGATGGTCGCCCGATCCCGACAGCCGTCCGTCCGATTTCTATGAGACCGGGTATGACGTAACCGGCTGGGATGACATACATGTACCCTGTGATTGGCAGATGCAGGGATTCGGTACGCCTATATATACCAATTCCCGATATCCTTTCCGCCGGGAGCCTCCCAAGGTTACAGGCACACCTGACCGTAGCTGGACTGCATTCAGTAACCGTAACCCGGTTGGCAGCTATGTCACAGTTTTCAGTGTTTCGGATATATCGGAATACAACTGGATCCTGGAGTTTGAAGCTGTGGCTTCGGCATTCTATGTCTGGATAAACGGACAGAAAGTGGGATACAGCCAGAACAGTATGTCACCGGCAGAGTTTGATGTTACCCCGTATTTGAAAGAGGGCGAAAACCGTTTGGCTGTTGAAGTCTATCGTTGGAGTGACGGATCATATCTTGAAGACCAGGATTTCTGGCGTTTGAGCGGTATATTCCGTCCGGTCAAACTATGGAAACGGCCTTTGCAGCATATATCCGATTACAGAATTTCGCTCATTCCATCGGCGGATTTCAGCAGTGCTGCCTTTAATGCCCAGGTGCAGTTGGCAAATGTCGGCAAGAAAGACTCAGATGTATTGAACGTAAGGATAACCTTATCCGGTGAAAGCCGCGATGGAAAGGCAATAAGCCAAATGATGTCCGGCGGTATAGACAGTCCGATATTGGCAAGTGATACTGTTGAGGTTAATCTGAGTGGAACGTTGGATAATCCGTTGCTCTGGTCGGCCGAAAAGCCTAGTCTGTATGAGTGTCTTATAGAATTGTTTGATGCCGGTGGCACTGTTTTGGAGAGTTTTGTGCAGAATACAGGAGTAAGGCGTATTGAGAACCGTGGAGAGGTGATGTACATAAATGACAAGCCTGTCAAGCTACGTGGAGTAAATCGCCATGACCATCATCCGCGAACAGGTCATTATGTGGATGCCGCTACGACAGAACTTGATATCAGGCTCATGAAGCAAGCAAATATCAACATGCTGCGCACATCACATTATCCCGATTCACCGATACTTTACGAGCTTTGTGACCGCTATGGACTTTATGTTATGGACGAGGCCAATCAGGAGACACATGGATTCGGAATCCGCAACCGTCAGATGGGCTCTGATCCTCAGTGGACTAAGGCACACGTTGACAGGGCGGAATCATTGGTGAAAAGGGACTTTAACCATCCTTCCATACTCTTCTGGTCGCTGGGTAATGAGGGAGGCTCCGGGCCTAACATGCGAGCTATGCGTAACAAGGTTGAAGAAAACGACACCACCCGACTGATATTCTGTGACAGCGATATGTCTGTATCGGATATTTACGATAACAGTTACCTTACTCCGGCCCGTTTCAAGCAGGCTGCCGAGAGAGTAAAGGATCGTCCCTTTATGATGCGTGAGTATGCCCATATGATGGGTAACTCGGGCGGTAACCTTACCGAGTATTGGGAGATCATTTATGCCGACTCCAGTATAGCCGGAGCTGCCATCTGGGATTTTGTGGATCAGGGAATAGCAAAACCTGTAGACGGTTCAAAGCTAAGTTATAAGGGAAGTGGCTTGAATCTTGAGGACGGTGAGTTCTGGGCCTACGGAGGAGACTTCGGTGATATGCCCAATGATGCCAATTTTGTAATCAACGGCCTTGTGGCTCCTGACCGCACGCCGCATCCGCACTACTATGAGGTCAAGCATGTCTATCAGCCTCTTAAGTTTGAATTGGTCAGTTACAATACTATTATCGGAACGACCAAAATTAAAGTAACGAATCTGGATTATTTCAGTGAGTTTAGCGATTATGATTATTACGCTGAAATAATTATTCCGCAAAACACAGAAAAGAGAAGATTTAAAGTAGATTGTCCCGATGAAAACGGTATTATTGAGTTTATTGCGGCAGACACTGCAAAATGGGGTTGCGTTATAGGCTCACCTCTGGAGTTAGCTATTGAGATGTCTGCTGTTCTGAAACAATCCACATTGTGGGCTGATTCCGGCTATGTGGTTGCATATGACCAGTTTATCGAATGGAAACCGTTTTCTCCAACGGTTGATTGGGATGATTTGAGGGACTGGGGTTACATCAGCAAAAGTAAAAAAGGCATAAAGTCACTTCCGGACGGAGGTTATCGTATCAAGTGCAGAAGAAGTGTTTATACAATTGATTCAAAGGGCTCGTTGGTAAGTTGGAAAAAGAATGGGAAAGAGCTGTTGGCCGGACCTTTGGAGCCTGCTTTCTGGAAACCCGCCAATGACAACCAGATGCGTAACGATTATGAGAAAACAATGGGTGAATGGAGAAACGTTACGATTGCAGAGACAGTCAGCTCCGAAGCTCGCATTCTTGTGCGTGACAGACATAAATCAAGACAGTTGCGGTTTGAACTGAAAACCACAAACGGTGCTTTGCTGACTTTGCTGTATGAATTCAAATCGTATCAGGCAAGTATGTCCGTCAATTACGATCCCGGTCAGGTTGAAGTTGAATCCATGCCCCGAATGGGTGTGAATTTGAAGGTTCCTGCATTATATGACAGTGTAAGTTGGACAGGACGCGGGCCGTGGGAGAATTATCCTGACCGAAAGAACGGGGCGTTGTTTGGCAGATATTCTTTGCCTGTAAGCGAATATATGGTTGATTATGTTCGTCCTCAGGATAACTCCAATCGTAGCGATTGCACTGAATTCCGCCTGATTGGTGACAACGGGGCGTTGCTTGTCTATTCACGCACTCCGTTCAACCTGAGAGTCTGGAATTACTCTGAGGAAGATTTGGAGCAGGCGCGTCATGGATATGAGCTGCCCGAACGTGATTATCTGAACATCAATATTGACAGAGAACTTATCGGTGTGGGAGGAAATGATGCTTGGGGAGCCCGTACAGAGCCGCAGTATATTCCGTCGGCAAAAGAGAGTTATAGACTGGATATTTCTATCAAGCCGGAATGAAATATCCGCTTTTTATAATTACTGAATAAATTTGTATATTTGCAGTTCAATAATAAAAGAACCTTCATTGGATTAGGACAATGATTGAATCAATCAAGGACATCGTCAGCAGGGAGGCACAAGCAATATTGAATATCCCTATCGGCGATGAGTATGAAAAGGCGGTGAATCTGATTGTTCACCACGTGCATGAGCTGAAAGGAAAGTTGATTACAAGCGGAATGGGAAAGGCCGGACAGATTGCTATGAACATAGCCACCACGTTCAGTTCAACCGGAACCCAATCCATTTTTCTTCATCCCAGTGAGGCTCAGCATGGGGATTTGGGCGTTTTGCAGGAAAATGACCTGTTTCTTCTCGTTTCCAACTCAGGTAAGACGAGAGAAGTTCTTGAACTTATGGAGTTGAGCCTTTCTCTTGATCCAACTTTGAAGTTCATAGTACTTACCGGTAATACCGAAAGCCCGTTGGCACGTCAGGCTGATGTGGTGTTAGGTACCGGTCATCCCGATGAAGTATGCGCACTTGGACTTGCACCTACTACCAGCACAACTGTTATGAACGTGATAGGTGATGCATTGGTGGTCGAGACCATGAAAAAGATAGGATTCACTGTTGAAGAGTATAACAAACGTCACCACGGAGGTTATCTGGGACTACGTTCCAAGAAACTGTTATGAGAAAGATATTCGGTATTGGTGAAACAATTTATGATATTCTGTTCCGTGACGGCAAACCCATAGACGCTGTACCCGGAGGTTCTGTATTCAATGGACTGATTTCACTTGGCCGCACAGGTCTGGATTGTACTTTCGTGACGGAGATAGGTGCCGATGCGGTAGGGCAGCATATTCTTGGTTTCATGCAGGAGAACGGAATCAACACTGATTACGTATCGTGCTACCAGGGTAAGAAAACGGCCGTTTCATTGGCTTTCCTTGACGAGAATAACGATGCTCATTATAGTTTCTACAAGGATTATCCCAACAACCGTTTGGATTTTGAGATGCCTCATATCCGGGAGAATGATCTTGTAGCCTTCGGAGCGTATTTTGCGTTAAATCCGGTTCTTAAAGACAAAGTCAAGCCTTTTCTGAAATACGCAAAGGAGCAGGGGGCCGTACTGTATTATGATTTGAATTTCCGTGATAATCATAAACATGAGGTTGAAAGTCTTCGCGATACTTTCAGGGAGAATTTCGCGCTTGCTGATATAGTACGCGGCAGCCATGAGGATTTCATCAATCTTTATGGTCATGATGATTGTCGCAGGATTTATAAAGAGACATCCAAATACTGCCCTCGTTTGATATGCACGCGTGGAAAAGACGGAGTTTTGGTTATTGACGATGGACAGGAATACACTTTCACTTCTCGCCCGATAACTCCGGTAAGTACCATCGGAGCCGGTGATAACTTCAATGCGGGTATTCTCTTTGGAATCATAAGGGATAATATCCGGCACGATAATCTGGATTCCCTTACACGCGATGATTGGGCCCGCCTTATAGGTTATGGGATAGAGTTCGGAACCGAAGCCTGTATGTCTACGTCCAACTACGTAAGCAAAGAATTTGCCGATAGATACAAAAAAGACCTGTTGTAATGTCTGACAACGCCACCAACCCGGTATTGAAAACTCCTTTCATGGTAATGGTAAGGAATCTGGTTGTTGTCTATGCTGCTTTTCTGGTCTGTCACCCCATTTTTATTTGGTATAACTGGAGCTCTTTCCAAGGAGATATGGCCTGTATGTTCTGGCCTATGCTGAAAGGGTCGCTGGTATTCGATACGGCCGGGGTAATGTACATCAGTGCCTTGTATGTGGTGCTAATGATGTTTCCTTTCCGTTTTAAGGAAAAGATGTGGTACTATCGGCTAACAAAGGTCATTCTGGTTATTATGGCCTCGTTGGGAGTTCTGGTGAATCTGATAGATACGGTTTATTATCCTTATACGGGATGTCGCAGCACGCTTCAGGTTCTCGCCGAATTTGGTGGTGAAGGTGGTGGTCAGATAGCATCCATCATTTTCCGCTCTCTTGCCGACAATTGGTATCTGGTTTTTGTTTTTATAGCGTTGGTATGGCTGTTGAGCAAACTTATAAAGATTCCGGTTATACTTGAATACAGGCAGACGTACATGTACTATATAGTACGTATATGTTGTCTTGTCCTTAGCGTAGTTTGTATGGTTGCCGGAATACGCGGTGGATTGGCCCATAATATCAGGCCAATAACCATGAGTAACGCATACCAATATGTCAAGACCCCTGCGCAGGCGGCAGCGATACTCAATACACCGTTCTGTGTTATCAGGACTATGGGTAATGAAGAGATGAAGGTTCCTTCATATTTCAATGAAGGTGAACTTGAATCCATCTATTCTCCTGTGATTTCACCTGATTCCACCGTCGTTTTCCGTCCTATGAACGTAGTGGTTCTTATACTTGAGAGTTTCGGGTCGGAATACATAGGTGCAATGAATCCCGATACGGAAGGAATACATGACTGTACTCCATTTCTGGATTCTTTGATAAGACAATCTGTCATTTTCGAGACATCGCTTGCAAATGGACGCAAGAGTATTGATGCAATGCCATCGGTCCTGTCGGGCATTCCTATGCTTAAAGACCATCTGTTCCTTACCCCAACCGTAATGTCAAAGGAGATTACCGGTTTGGCCAAGGAATTAGGAACTAAAGGCTACTACTCGGCATTCTTTCACGGGGCCGATAACGGGTCTATGGGATTCCAGTCATTCTCTAAGTTGATAGGATATAAAGACTATTTCGGAATGGAGGATTTTGTCCAAAGACCTGAATATGGCGGCAAGGCGGTATTTGACGGATATTGGGCCATCTGGGATGAGGAATTCCTGCAGTATATGTGCGATATGATAGGTTCTTTTAAAGAACCTTTCCTGGCATCTGCATTTACGGCATCGTCACATCATCCCTATAATGTGCCGGAGCGGTATGAAAGCATATTCCCGAATGAGGGAAATCTGCCAATCTATCGGGGAATCCGTTATTCCGACCATGCTCTTGAGCTCTTCTTTGAGAAGGCTTCAATGCAACCCTGGTTCAATAATACGCTGTTTGTGCTGACGGCCGATCATACTAATCTTTCGGAGCACCCGGACTATCAGTCCGACTATGGTAATTTCAGGGTGCCGGTCATATTCTATTGTCCGTCGGACTCGCTCACTGGTTTACGCAGAGGAATAGCCCAGCAATCCGATATATTCCCTTCCATTTTGGGTTATCTGGGGTATGACAGACCGATTATCAGTTTCGGACAAGATCTCTTCAATACTCCCGATAGTCTTACTTGGGCAGCTACTTTGCAGAACGGGCTCTATTCCTACTATCAAGGAGACTACCTCCTCCAGTTCGACGGCGAAAACGAAACGGGTCTGTTCGCATACCGGCTGGATCCCACTCTGAAGCATAATCTGAAGGGTTCTCAGCTTCAAATCGAGACGGAGATGACAAAAAAACTCAAGGCACTGATTCAACAGTACCTTGAGCATATGACTACCAAAGAATTGGTAATTAATCAGTAGACCTTTACTTTGAGTTTGGCGTAAGCTTTCTCCACTTTTTCCAGAGCTTTCTCTACACTTTCGGCACGAGCCAGGATTACACCCATGCGGCGGTGACCCTTGATGAAGGGTTTTCCGAAGAAACGTACCTGAACATCAGGCTCGGCAAGAATCTCATCCACATTCTCAAACTCAATCATGTTGGTATCACCCTCAACAACGATTGCCTTTGAGGCGCTGGGTCCAAAGAAATTGATCTTGGGGATAGGCAGACCGAGCACGGCGCGTGCATGCAGGGCAAACTCTGACAGATCCTGAGATATCATTGTAACCATACCGGTATCGTGCGGACGGGGTGAAACCTCACTGAACAGTACATTGTCACCGCAAACAAACATCTCAACGCCAAAGATACCGTAACCACCCAGAGCATCGGTAATCTTCTTGGCAATGTCCTGTGCTTGTGCAAGAGCTTTTTCGCTCATGGGCTGAGCCTGCCATGACTCGCGATAGTCACCGTCAACCTGATGGTGTCCGATGGGGTTGAGAAATGTTGTACCGCCGCTGTGACGTACGGTAAGCAAGGTGATCTCATAGTCAAACTTTACGAATCCCTCAACGATAACTTCACCGCCTCCGGCGCGACCGCCCTCCTGGGCAATCTTCCAAGAATTATCGGCATCGGCTGGAGTCTTGCATACACTCTGGCCGTGACCGGATGAGCTCATGATAGGCTTAACCACGCAAGGTGTGCCGATCTCCTTGATGGCTGCATCGAACTCCTCACGAGTAGCGGCAAAACGGTAGTTTGAAGTGGGAAGACCCAGTTTCTCATGAGCCAACTGGCGGATGCCCTTGCGGTTCATTGTGAGGAAAGTGGCATTGGCTGTAGGAATTACATTGTAACCCTCTTTCTCCAACTTTACAAGTTCGGGGGTAGCGATAGCTTCAACCTCCGGGATAATCATATCCGGTTTCTCTTTCTCAATAATCTCACGCAGACGTGCGCCGTCAAGCATCGAGAGAACATAACTGCGGTGAGCCACCTGCATGGCAGGGGCGTTCTCATAACGGTCAAGGGCTACGACCTCAACCCCGTAACGTTGCAATTCAATTGCAACCTCCTTTCCAAGTTCACCTGAGCCGCAAAGCAGCGCTTTCTTGGCAACCTTGGTGAGCGGTGTTCCTATTTTTACCATTTTGTATTGAGTGTTATAGTTGCTGCATATCGTTGAGCCGCTTATAATATCCGTCGAGCGCAATCAGTTGCTCATGTGTACCACGCTCCACAATCTTTCCTTCGTGCAGGACGCAGATTTCATCGGCATTTTTAATGGTTGACAGGCGGTGAGCTATTGCTACCGTTGTGCGGTCCTTCATGAGACGTTCCAGAGCTTCCTGTACAAGGCGCTCTGATTCAGTGTCAAGTGCGCTGGTAGCTTCATCCAGAATAAGGATAGGGGGGTTCTTAAGTATAGCGCGGGCAATACTTATACGCTGGCGCTGACCACCTGAAAGCAGGCATCCGCGATCTCCTATATTGGTGTCATACCCATTCTCTGTCTCCATGATGAAATCGTGGGCGTTGGCAATTTTGGCTGCGGCAATCACCTGTTCGCGTGTTGCATCCTTTACACCAAATGTAATGTTGTTGTAGAAGGTGTCATTGAATAGGATTGCCTCCTGATTGACGTTACCCATCAGACTGCGCAATGACTTGAGCGATATATCACGGATATCATTACCGTCTATTGTTATGGAGCCTTTGTCTACATCATAAAAGCGTGGAAGCAGGTCCACCAGTGTGGATTTACCCGAGCCCGATTGACCAACCAAAGCAATTGTTTTGCCGCGTGGAATAGTCAAATCAATGTCATGAAGGACCTCACGTCCATCCTCATAAGAGAAGGATACTCCGCTATATTTGATCTCGCTTTTGAGTTCCTTGATATCAACCGGTTTCTCAGGATCTTTGATGTTGTTCTGGGCCAACAGGATCTTGTCTATACGCTCTACCGATGCCAGTCCTTTTGGTATTGCATAACCGGCTTTGGAGAAATCCTTTATCGGGTTTATCACGCTGTATAGGATGGTCAGATAATAGATGAATGTGGGGCCGTCTATCGGTGCGTTGACGGAATTAAGAATCAGGGTTCCTCCATACCAAAGTACCACCACTATAAGAGCAGTACCCATAAATTCACTTACCGGATGTGCCAATGCCTGACGCAGGTGTACGCGGTTGGATGCCTTGCGAAGTTGTTCGCTGCTGTTTGCAAAGCGTTTTGACATTTTCCCTTCGGCCAGGAAAGCCTTGATTACCCGCAGACCGCCCAGTGTCTCCTCCAGTTCCGACATTGTTTCGCTCCAGAAAGACTGGACTACAAGCGAATTTGCTTTTAGCTTACGTCCTATCTGCCCCATCACCCAGATGATAAGAGGCCCTATGACAAGGGTGAATATTGTCAGCTGCCAGCTGATAGCAATCAGAGTCCCCAGATATACTATAATCAGAATGGGATTCTTGATGAGCATATCAAGAGATTGGGCGATGGAGTTCTCAATCTCCGATACATCACCGCTCATGCGGGTAATTATGTCGCCCTTACGCTCCTTTGAGAAGAAGCCCATGGGCAGGCTAAGAATCTTGTCGTAAATCTTGATTCGGATATCACGTACAACGCCGTTGCGCAACGGAACCATCACAGCCGATGCTCCGAAATAGCAGGCAGTCTTGAAGAAAGTCATCACAATCAGGACCAGTCCCAGGATAAGAAGGGTTTTGGACTCTCCGTATTGGCTGATGAAATCAGTAACTTTATAAAAGAAGTTTTCCTTTACCAGACTAAAGAAATCCCTTAATCCTTGTGCCTCCGAGAAAGGTGTGTATGTATATGTATCAGTGCTTATCTTGAATAGAATCTTCAAAATAGGCACTATAAGTGCGAAAGAGAAGACATTCAGTATTGCCGACAGGAGATTATATGCCACGCTACCTACCAGATTGCGGCGGTAGGGCCTTACAAAACGTCTCAGGAAGGCGAAAAGCTCTTTCATTTAGACAGATACGTTGGTTTCAGAGGCGAAGTTACAAATTTTATGCGGCCCGATAATCGGTAAATGTGTTATAAATAGGTAACTTTGCGCAATCTGTTGATAAGTTTTCGCGTTGATGAAGAAAATCTTATGTGCTATCCTTTCGGCCGTGATTCCGCTTACCGGACTGTGGGCTCAGATTAATCCGTTCAAGCCGTATAAGCCTTTGAATCAGATTGATTATGCCCAGAACTGGTCACTTGGCTACGACTCTACAAGTATAGCATATAAGCCCGATTCATTCACGCAAAGGTCCATGCTTCCTGTGGGACTGTTTTCGGCCAGCATTTTTTTTAATGATAACGTTCTTGATAAACGTATTATAAAGTTGGGAGGTATTAGCTCGCCCGAACTTAAAGCTGCCAATATTCTCCAATATTCACCTGCCGGAATCCTGTATGTCATGAAGTTGGCTGGAGTTGAGAGTCGTAGCGACTGGCCTCGTATGATTACGGCTCATGGAGCATCAGTAGTGGCAATGACAGTTATTACGAATGTAACCAAATATACGGTAAAAAGGGAACGTCCCGACGGCCGTGCATACAATTCATACCCATCAGGACATACTGCCACCGCATTCATGTGCGCTCATATGCTACATAAGGAATATGGTGAGACACTGAGCCCCTGGATTAGTTTGGGTGGCTACGCAATTGCAGCATCAACAGGTTTCATGCGTGTTATTGCCGACCGCCACTGGTGCTCGGATGTAATGGGCGGGGCTGCGATAGGTGTTTTTTCTACTGAACTGGGTTATGAGCTCAGCGATATCTTGTTTGGCGACCATGGACTTAGACGCCATATTATTGCACCGGACATTGATGATATGCCACGATGGAAGTTCGCACTTTACTCGGATTACAGCATAAAATCTGATGTTTTCACATCTCAGGGATATGGTAACCCTGATGCCAGACCTGCATGCTCAATGGGCGTGGACGCCTCATGGATGCCTTGGTATATAGGTCCCGCTTTACGTGCCGGAATCACACAGATGAAATGGACTGGCGCTGATGATATTTATTTGCCTGATCAGGGTAGTGTGGCAGATGTCTTTACCTTTGGTGCAGGAGTTGATATTGATATACCTGTCATAGACATTCTCTGTGTTAACGGACAGGCTGTAGCCGGTTATTCTCCTACGGCTCACAGCTACAGTTTCCTGGATTCCCAGAATCAACCGTTGGAATGGAATATTCCTGCGGGGATGCATTGTTACGGAAACATTGGAATGACCGTACGTACATCGGCTTTTACAAGCGTGTCGCTCCATGGAGGTCTGGATTATTACGATAAGGTATGGCGCTCTTTTGTACTGGGAGCCAGGTTCAATTATACGTTCTGAAGATATGAGTAGATTTATTGCCACAATCCTGTACGGTATAATATGGGTGCTCTCCCTGCTCCCGATGCCGGTGCTGTACCTGTTCTCGGATATCATCTGGCTTGTAATGTTCATTTGCCCTCCCTTGAGATACAGGAAAAAGATCGTGAAAAAGAATCTGGCTCTCTCGTTTCCCGAGAAGGATCGCAAATGGCTGAACCGCACAGAACGGCGTTTCTATTATCAGTTTGCGTGCCAGGTAATGGAGAGTCTCAAGACAATATCTGCCGGTAAGAGGTGGATACAGCGTCATATGGTGTTCACGGGTATAGAAGAACTTAGGGCTCATGTCTTAAGCGGGAAATCACAGATAGGTTATCTGGGACATACAGGTAACTGGGAGTGGATTCCTTCTATGGCATATCATTTCGGTGATATTGATAGCTATGAGGCTTGTCAGGTCTATCATAAGTTGGAGAATCCTACGATGGAACACTTTATGCTCAAACTTAGGAGCAAATTCGGGACCGAGAGTATTCCAATGGAGCATGTCATGCGTCGTCTCCTTGAATTGAGGAATGAAGGCAAGACTTTTATCGTGGGTATGATAGCCGATCAGGTTCCTTTGTGGTGGAATACCCATTATTGGACACAGTTCATGAACCGTAAGACACCTGTTTTTACCGGAGCTGAAAGACTTGCACGCAAATTGGATACCGAGGCTTGGTTTCTGCATGTCATCCGCATACGCCGCGGTTATTACCGTTGTGATTTCCAGCTGATGTATGAACATACCAAGGACCTTCCCGATTTTGCGGTAACAGAGCGATATATGCGTTTGCTTGAGGATAATATCAAAGAGTGCCCGGATTTGTGGCTATGGACTCATAACCGCTGGAAACGTAACTGGGAAGAGTACCAGGAGTGGCTTTCAAAACATCCTAACGCAGACAGGCCGCGTAGTTAGGGCTTTGCTTAACGCTCCTCAAGGTCATCGTACAGGGTCTGTAAAATTGACTTGCCGCGTTTCAAACGCTTTTCTGACCCATAAGAATCATTTATCAGACACTCTGATGCATCGTCGTCATACAGGGTGACCCCGGTACTGTCTATAAAACAGAATCCGTTGTTGAATGTGTAGAAAGAGAACGGATAGGTGTAGGATCCTGACAGGACATTGCGGCTGAACCTGAAATCTTCGTGCCCTATTCCCATCTGGGCAAGTATCGTAGCCGCCATATCGGATTGTGCGGTGAAAAGGTCTATTTTGCGTGGCTCACGGACAGCACCGCCTAACCATAATGCCGGGATGTGATGAATGTGTGGATCAGAGGTGATACCTTGTGTCATTTCCTTGAATCCGTGGTCCGGAATTATCACCAACAGCAGATTGTCCCAAACAGGACTGCACTTGAGTGAGTCTACAAATGCGCCCAGACAACTGTCCGAGTAGGCAAAGGCGTTGTAAATCTTATTGTCAAGCCTGTGGTAGGGTACGTCAAAAGGCTCATGGCTGCTCAAGCTCAGGAATGCGTTGAACCATAGTGAATCCTTGCGCTCCTTTAGATCCGAAAGCAGACGGCTGAATGTGATTTCGTCATTCACTCCCCACGCGTTTGTGTGACGCTCGGAAACGGTGAAATCCACATCCGATGTGACATTAGTGAATCCGGTTCCGTAAAGCCAACTCTTCATGTTGGTGAAATTGATATCTCCTCCGTACATAAAGTATGTGGAGTAACCTTTATCTGCAAACTTATGCGGCAAAGAGGGCAGGTTGGCACTCTTTGAAGGAAGTTTCATGATAGACGTGACAGGCAGGCCGGGATGTCCGTTCATGAGGCATACCAATCCTCGGTCGGTGCGGAAACTGCCGGCGTAGCAGTTGCTGAAGTACACACCCTCGTTGATTAGGCTGTCCAAATGCGGAGTTACATCGGGGCATCCGCTGATGGCGTTAACAAATACGCCGCCGAATCCCTCCATCACCAGCATCAGCACATTTGGCCGTTGGGTGTTGAGTAGGGTATCGGTAATGGTGTTGTCAGTATCATATAATCCGTCAAAAACGGAACTTCTTTCCTTTTCGTCCAGATAGTCATACCATTCGGAGTAATCGGATGTTTTGCTCATGGAGCTTAACAAACTGAATGCCGGGTTTACGGCCGAATGGTTCAGAAACTGGTCTGAACTGAAATAGGAGTGTCCCACATTCATGGTAGACTCTTTGAGTCCGCCTCTTGCAGCCAATGCCAATGGTAAAGCCAACGCAACATAAAACAGAGAGACAGTGACGCGCATGAGTACCTTGTTGAAGGTGGCCTCATATGGTTTGATAGCGGCTACCAGGAACCATCTTATCAGCAAAGCTATGATAAGAACTCCGATAAATCCCAAAATTGTGGCCCATAACGGAGTACTGGCAAAAGCTTCACCAGGGGTACGCAGATAAAAGAATACTGATGCATCAAGTTTGAATCCCCAGAAGGGATAAAGCGCTGCATCACCTGCAAAAATAAGTGCCAGCACCAATGCTACCAGGTCGTCATATATCCGCCAGATTTTCTTGACAGGACAACTGCTGAACCATATGGTACAGATGATCAGTATAAGCGGGACGAATGTGAGATATGAGGCAACTGCCAGGTCAACTGGAAGTCCGTGCCATATTACCTTGAACCAGTCTACGATTGAGTAACCGCTTTTAAGAGCTCCGGCGTAGAGCATAAAAAGAGGTTTTTGGAGCATAAACAGCAATACAAGCCTGATAAAATGACTTGCCAATGCTTTAAGACGACGGCTATTTGCTTCAGTTATCCTCATTTTTATTTACGACCGAAATCAGCGGGAATCTCTCCCCACTTTTTTGTATCCCATTTAATAATTTGATTACGATAAGTGTTCTCCCTGAGCCAGCGCTCAGCACTTTCAATCCTTTCAAACACGGCCTCGGTTTCAGGAGTCCGTTCCAACTTGGTGCGGCACTGTTTTTTTTGCACCCAGTCTATCGCGTTGCGGCTGTCGCTGTAGAGAGGCCAATCAAGCCCGCGGCTTTTGTAGAGTGCAAGAGCATGAACAATAGCCAGGAACTCACCTATGTTGTTCGTTCCCAGTATGGGACCAAAGTGAAATTTCTCTTCCATGTCGCCCAGATATACGGCACGGTACTCCATCTGTCCCGGATTTCCGCTACATGCGGCATCTACGGCAAGAGCTTGACGGATAACTTCCGGTGGAATGGGCTTTTCCTTTTTCTTGCGCCCTCCCTTATGTTCAGGGGCTTTTTTCTCTATATAATTCTCAGGCGGCAGGTTGATTGCCTCTTCGGCCTCCTCTCTGGTATCAAAACTCTTGTATACGGCACCCTTCCATCCTTCTACCTGTTGTTTGCATGCCTCCCAGGAGTCATAAACCCCGGGATTCAGCCCTATCCAAACAACATAGAATTTCTGTGCCATTCTTACATTCTCTCGGGAACTTCGATGCCTAACAGACCCATACCCAATTTAATGATCTTGCCCACGTTCTGCGCCAGTACCAAACGGAACATCTTGAGGTCACGGTTGGGCTCGTGCATGATGCTGAAATCGTGATAGAACTGGTTGAACTCCTTAGCCAGGTCATAGCAGTAGTTTGCTATAACTGACGGATTGTAATCATCGGCAGCCTGACGTACCACATCCTGGAATCCGTTGAGCAGTTGGATAAGCCCAATTTCCTTTTCGGATATCTGGGTATTCTCATCAGTGTAGAGTTTGCTTTCCAACCTGATTCCCTCTTCGGCCGCCTTACGCATGATTGAGCGTATACGGGCATAAGTATACTGGATGAACGGGCCGGTATTGCCGTTGAAATCGATAGATTCCTTGGGATTGAAGGTCATGTTCTTGCGTGCATCGACCTTGAGTATGAAGTACTTGAGTGCGCCCATACCCACAATGCGCATTATCTCGTCCTGCTCCTCCTTGGTCAGGCCGTCCAACTTTCCAAGTTCGGCCGATGTGGCGTGTGCTGTCTCTATCATCTCGTCCATCAGGTCATCGGCATCGACCACTGTACCCTCGCGGCTCTTCATCTTACCCTCGGGCAGCTCTACCATTCCGTATGAGAAATGCACCAGGTCCTTTCCCCACTTGAACCCCAGACGGTCAAGCAGAATGGAGAGCACCTGGAAGTGGTAGTTCTGTTCATTACCAACCACGTAAATCATGCGGTCAATAGGGTAATCCTTGAAACGCAGCTGAGCGGTTCCTATATCCTGAGTCATATAGACCGATGTGCCGTCACTGCGCAGCAGCAGTTTCTGGTCCAAACCGTTCTCGGCCAGATCGGCCCAAACGGAACCATCCTCCTTACGGAAGAAAAGGCCCTTCTCAAGACCTTCCATCACGGTTTTCTTACCCTCCAGGTAGGTCTGTGACTCATAGTATATCTTATCGAAACTAACGCCAAGACGCTTGTAGGTCTCATCGAATCCGGCATATACCCAGCTGTTCATGCGCTCCCACAGGGCACGTACCTCAGGGTCACCTGCCTCCCACTTGACCAGCATGGCGTGTGCCTCCTGCATCAGCGGAGATTCCTTCTCGGCCTTGGCCTTTGCCTCCTCCTGAGCCTTCTCGTCAAGCTGATCATAGTTTGCAGGCAGCAGGCTCTTTACCTCGGCGCGGAAATGCTTGTCAAATTCTACGTAGTAGTCACCAATCAGATGATCACCCTTTTTACCGGTAGATTCGGGCGTTGCTCCATTTCCCCACTTGAGCCATGCGAGCATTGACTTGCATATATGGATGCCGCGGTCGTTGACTATGTTGGTCTTCACTACTTTATAGCCGTTGGCAGCCATCACATTAGAGAGTGCGCCTCCAAGCAGGTTGTTGCGCACGTGACCCAGATGAAGCGGTTTGTTGGTATTGGGACTTGAATACTCTATCATTACAAGCTGTGAGTCTGGTGCGGCCTTACGCAGTCCGAACTGAGGGTTCTCATTGATATCGTTCAGCATATCTACCCAAGCCGTTGTTGAGATTACCAGGTTAAGGAAACCCTTGATCACGTTGTATGAACTTATCTCCTCGACATTTTCCATCAGCCATACACCAATCTCGCCGGCTGTCTGCTCAGGACCTTTGCGTGACATCTTGAGATACGGGAATACAACTATTGTCAGATGGCCCTCGAACTCTTTCTTTGTTTTCTGCACCTGGACCGATGCGGCCTCAATCTCTTGACCGTAGAGTGCCTTAATGGCTTGAACGGTCTTTTCAGCTACCAAACTCTCTATTTTCATATTATCGTATTATGGACCGCAAAGTTACTGAAAAAATGGCTACTTTTGCGGCTCATAACATAGTTTATGAATAGAGTATGAATAAACTACCACCTGTAACCAAGAATCTTCTCATCATCAATGTGCTCTGCTGGATGGGCACTATGGCGTTGGCTAAATATGGGATAGACCTCCACAAACTGTTTGGTCTTCATTTCTTTTTGGCTCCAAGTTTTGGGATTTGGCAGCTCGTAACCTATATGTTCCTGCACGATGGTTTCCAGCATATATTCTTCAACATGTTTGCCGTCTGGATGTTTGGACGTATAATGGAAATCCAGTGGGGCTCAAAAAGGTTCTTGATATTTTATCTGCTCTGCGGAATAGGAGCCGGACTTATGCAGGAGCTATGCCAGTTTGTACATTATGAACTGGTCTATGCCAATTATTCTCTTGCCGAAGTCGGAAATGGCATTACCATTCCCATGATGCAGTATCTGGACCGTATCCTAACCGTGGGTGCATCGGGTGCTGTTTACGGAATACTTTTGGGTTACGGAATGACATTTCCAAATAACCAGTTGTTTATCATACCTTTCCCGTTCCCCATTAAGGCCAAGTGGCTGGTGATAGGTTACGTGGTGTTGGAACTGGGTCTTGGTATCCGAGGTAGTGCTGCGGATAACGTGGCTCATTTTGCCCATCTAGGAGGCATGCTTACAGGTTTCCTGATCCTGCTCTACTGGAAGCACAAGGAGCGTAAGGACAATCATATCAATTTCACCTGGTAATGAGCCTGATAGATGAACTCAATATGAAATTCCGCACCGGCGGTATTGTGACGCGTCTGGTACTCATCAATTGTGCGGTATTTGTGGCGATGCTGTTACTTGATATCAGTTTCACTCTATTCTCGTTCGGCGATGACAAGTTCGCCTTCACGGTTTGTTTCTATCCCTGGAGTCCCTATCTTGTGACAGTCAGACCATGGAGCGTTGTAACATCACTTTTTTCCAGTTGGGGACTTTGGCATCTGATATTCAACATGATTATTCTTTATTGGTTGGGAGAGGTGTTTCTAAAGTACTTTACATCGAACAATCTGAGAGGACTTTATATATTGGGCGGAATTGCAGGAATGATCGTTTTCACCGGTATTTTCATGCTGTTTCCCTCATTACAGCTCAAGGATTGGGCGGGTAGCATGCCGCTTTGCTCGGCCTGTATTCTGGCGTTTTGCACTGCGCTTGCTTTCCGCGTTCCTGACAGCACAGAACCCATACCTCTCATTGGCCTTGTAAAGATTAAGTATATCGTTATAGCGCTTGCCATTATAGATGTTGCCATACTTTCCAATGTGAATCCCGCTACCGATGCGGCCCATCTGGGTGCTGCGTTCGTAGGCTGGCTGTTCAACACCATGCTGCGCAAAGGAAAAGATATAACAAAACCAGTTACAGCTGTGGCTGTCTGGCTGGATTCCGTTATTCATTCAAAGCGATAAAGAATGGTCCTTAGTGGACTGTCAACGTTAAATATATGGTTCACGTGCCGCGCGAACCATATTTTTTACTACATTTGCCGCAATTTATCCAAGAGGATTATTTTTTATTAGAGGTTTTATATTGTTTTAATGATGAAAATTGTAACAAAAGAGTTCCAGCTTCCTGATGGAAGAACCATCAAACTGGAGACCGGGAAACTGGCAAAGCAAGCCGATGGAGCCGTGATGCTGACATGTGGCAAAACAATGCTCCTGGCCACTGTATGTGCCGCCAAAGATGCAGTTCCCGGAACTGATTTCATGCCGCTGCAGGTAGAGTACAGAGAAAAGTATGCGTCAATCGGACGTTATCCCGGCGGTTTCACCAAACGTGAGGGACGTCCCTCTGACTATGAGATTTTGACATGCCGTCTTGTGGACCGCGCACTGCGTCCTTTGTTTCCGGACAATTACCACGCTGAAGTTTTCGTAAACATCATACTGTTCTCCGCCGATGGAGAGCAGATGCCTGATGCTCTGGCCGGTCTGGCAGCATCAGCAGCATTGGCTGTATCGGACATACCTTTCCAGGGTCCGATATCCGAGGTCCGCGTAGCCCGTATCAACGGTGAATACGTGATTGACCCCACATTCAAGCAGCTTGAGGAGGCCGATATGGATGTAATGGTTGCCGCAACCTATGACAACATCATGATGGTTGAGGGTGAGATGAAGGAGGTTAGCGAGGCTGACCTGCTTGGTGCCATGAAGGCTGCTCACGATGAGATCAAGAAGCACTGCAAGATCCAGATGGAGCTGACCGAGGAGGTAGGCAAGACCGTTAAGCGCGAGTACTGCCACGAGGTCAACGACGAGGATCTGCGTCAGGCCGTTAAGGATGCCTGCTACCAGAAGTCTTATAACCTGGCAGCCGAGGGCAATACCGACAAGCATTCACGTGAGGCCAACTTTGAGGCTGTACGTGACGAGTTCAAGGAGCAGTATCATGCAGCACATCCCGAGCTTTCAGAGGATGAGCTGGCAGAGAAGGATGCTCTGATTGACCGCTACTATCATGACGTAGAGCGTGACGCAATGCGTCGCTGCGTGCTCGATGAGGGCAAGCGTCTGGACGGTCGTAAGATAACCGATATCCGTC